>Ga0255761_10000080_pt1 | contig 82020 bp, 106 predicted proteins | sample 071ome_29_FD_179961 | JGI IMG/M metagenome (GOLD analysis project Ga0255761, IMG submission 179961) | Coastal salt marsh microbial communities from the Groves Creek Marsh, Skidaway Island, Georgia - 071407BT metaG (version 2) | ecosystem: Environmental > Aquatic > Marine > Intertidal zone >... | reverse complement strand
TCGATTTGCCGGCAGTCAGAGCGCCTTCGTACTGAAAGTGCCACCATTCAGCACCGCTATAAGATCCACCGCGGAAAAACGATCGCCGGGCTCGGATGCGGTCCCAGCCGTGTTTCGCAAAGATAGCAGTCAGATCAAAAGCTCGGCACGTTACCTCTTTGAATTTAATAACGGTCTTGCCTTTGCTTCTCGTGACGTAAGCTGCTTTGATTGTCACTTCTGGCACGGCTTCACTGTCTGTCTTGCACCAGACTCGCCAGTACCGATCGTCTTCCATTTGAATCAGGTATGGATCCGTGTTTGGATTCTGCATGCCAGTAGGCAGAGCAAGATCCAGTGCCAGGCCTGTGTAGTGCATAGACTTACGGCTGCGAGATGCTCCAGCCTTTGAGGTCAGACCCCGACGACCGCCGGCAGAAGTCAGCACACCGCCCAGAGTCAGCACTTCTTCGCGAAGGGCTCGATAGCTCTCGGCAGCATCTGATCTCAGCGTCACGCGGGTGTAGCCTCCCCTGTTGGGGACTTTGTCTGCCTCGCAGGCCACCCAGCTCAGCATCTTGCCGGCCGGCTCCGGATCTGTATTGTTCTCTTCTGGCAGGTCCAAAGCTTCGGCGCCCTGAGAGACTAAGGCCTCATTGAGCTCTCCGAACGTGGTTCGTCCGCAGATTCCGTCCACTGAAATTTTAGCAGACTTCTGAAACTTTTCCAGCGCCTCTTCCGTCAGGCCTCCAAAGTGGCCGTCAATGGGGCCAGGATGATAACCCAAAGCCAACAGCGCCTCCTGCAAGGCCTGCACCAGTTCTCCCTTATCGCCTTTTCTCAGCAGCATACAATGCCTCCTGTTCTAACTATTGTCTTCTGGGCCCAAAATTTCGCGGCCTCGTATCTGCAACTTTTGGCAGACGTATTTTTTGACCACATTCTTCTTCTGCTGCACCAACCACGGACTCTGTTTGCGAGTCTTTCGCATTAACTTGCGCCACTTGCGCTTAGCCTTACGCGCCTCGTCCGGGCTCATCTTGGCCAGCTCCTGATCGATGTTGCAAGTCGGCAACAAGACTCCGGAGTCCAAAGCGCCTATTGCTTCCAGCATATCTCTGTCAATCATTGCTCTTCCTATTTTTTGAGAAGTTTGACAATTGTAAATTGGCCGCGGCGATTTTGCGATAGTACTTCAAAATCGTACCAGAAACAATCTTACAACGATTCCTAGTTATAACCATAGGTGAATGTCGCAAGATGTCTCACGGCATCGTTTTGTTGCTATCTGCGCTTACCTCTACTGACTAATTCCAGAAAACGCACAGGAACCCACTTGATTTCAGTGGCAGCCAAATCAGCCACTAGCATTTCCGTTGATCCCACAATTTTCATGTATGGACCCTTGACGATAACGTAAAGGCCAGGAGCATCGATGGTCGGAAAAAAGTGTAATTCCCAGTTCCTTCGTTGCCCCTTTCTCTTGCTCTCCGGCGGAATGAACCTAACCAAATCGCCTTTACGCAGAGAGTCGCTCACAAGAAGCAGCAAATAATGTTTGAATAATTTTTCATACCTTAAAAAAAATTATAGGTCGACATGAAAAATTATTCAAAAACATTTTTAAGACGGGCGGAATCCAACATGTTCCAATTACCACCCTCCCATTCGACCCCAACCAACTTGTCAGAAATTTCCGTCACAATGCCCAGCTTGCCAAAATATTGATTCACCCAAGCTTGATCGCCGTACTGTTTTCGACTGGCCAAAGTAACCAAATCACCGACTTTCATTTACGTACTCCTGCTCGACAATCATCTTCAAAACTTCCGTGACAAACTCTTTTGGAAAGCCCATCTGCTTGATTTGTGAGATGGATTTGCCGCTGTTTAGCAGCGCATGAATGTAGATCTTGCGAGCTATGGGACTGCCGCACAAACCCGGCGGGGCACGAAAGTCGTCAATCCAACCCAGGCCATCTCTGATGTAATCTTCAGAATCCATGCTCTTATGCTACCTTTTCGAAGTCTCTTTCCGGATAGGATCCATTGTGCATGCCTTCCTCACACCAGTGAAGCTGCATCCATTTGCCAGAGCTCATGACCATGGCCAATCGGCCGGCATAGCCCTGACGCGTGGCCCGCTTGTTATCCTTGCCGCGAACCAAAGTGCCGATCGGAAATTTGCCGGCCGGAGGCTTGAGGTAGTCGAGCAGCTGTGTGCCGTTGTCAAAGAAGGAGCCGGCAAAATAGTCGGTCATCATGTCGCTGACGTCGTTCTTGTGGCGCATGTGAAAGCCTCGGGCCTCGTAAACGCCGGGCTTGTCCCACTTTTCTTCTCTGTAGAAAGAGCAAACCCGGTTTTCGTACTCGAACCAGCACTTTCTGCCGTCGTCGTGAATCTCGACTTCTAGGCGATTCTTGACCTTTTTAACGAACTTATCAAACTGCACCTGGTCTCTCCTTTCGTCCTTACGTCTCAATTATACACTAAAATGAAGGGACTTACACGTTTTTGAGTATCTTTACGCGACCGGCTCGATCAGTTCTCGCTTGACGTAGGTCTCCTGACCGGTTACTGAGCAGAAGATTTTGGTCAGGCCGCCCGTCTTGTTGCCCCAACCCAGGCGAACCGCCGCTCGAGCCTGAAGAACAACATAGACTCTGTCGCGATGAAGCATCACAGACGTGGCCTGAGGTGGTAGCTTCGACTCGCCGGCGGAGTTTATACCTTTAGAAGCTGGTGAATTATACCAGGCCTGCTGTTCTTTGGCCGTGGTGGGGCGAAAAGTCTGTACCAGGCCTTCCTCATCATGATAATGGTTCACCAGCGGAAAGCGAAGCAAGCCTCCCTGTTTATCAGTGAAACATTTGGCGATATTGAGTCGCACAAGAGACCCCTTGGAAATCTTAGCTTTTGACATTGACCCTTCCTTTCGATCGGTTGTCTTTACGTTTCTATTATACACTAAAACGAGAGTGCTTACATAGATATGAGATAATTAAAGACGCAGACGGAGTCGACAAAATCATGCTGATTACAGAAAAAAAACTAAGAAAATTGGTTCGCGAAGTATTATTGAACGAAGGCATTTACGATCCCGGCATCCTCAAGGCCGTCTTCATGGCTGGTGGTCCGGGGTCGGGCAAATCTTATACGGCCAAAATTATCTTTGGTGGAGATCCCAAGAGTTCAGTGGCGGCTTCTACTGCCACCGGCCTTAAACTTGTCAACTCCGATCCCGCCTTTGAATACTTTTTGGAACAAATTGGAATCAGCCCCAAGGACCTTGCCAAAATGAGTGATGAAGAATTCAAGGCCGTAACAGAACCGCCTGATTCACCTCGAGGCAAAGCTAAAAGGCTGCGCAACAAAGCCCAAGCTCAATACATACAAGGACGTCTAGGATTGGTCATTGATGGCACCGGAGACGATTACGCAAAGATTGCTGCCAAAAAAGCCGCTCTCGAAGAAGCCGGCTACGATACCTATATGATCTTCGTCAACACCTCGCTCAACGTTGCGCAGGAAAGAAATGCGCAAAGAGACAGGGTACTAAAAGAGGACCTTGTCGAAGAAATCTGGCACAAAGTGCAACAGAACATGGGTGGCTTTCAGAACCTATTCGGCGCAGAAAATTTTACCATCGTGGACAATACCGTATACGGACCGCTGCCCAAAGAAATTTCCGCTGCGGCTCGAAACTTTATATCTCGTCCAGTCAAAAACAGAGTCGGCTGCACCTGGATCGAACAGGAGCTTCAAGCCAAAGGGCCAAAAGCTACCTTGCCCAAATGTTCAGGTGCATTTCGCGGCTAACGATATTGCAAAACTTGCAGATCTAAAAAGTCGACCCAGTTAGTTCCATCGCCTGTGTCCCAATTCACTAGCGCCAGCATGCAGTCCGCGCCGCGTTCAACATCCAACACGATGCCTCGTCGGCCAGTCTCTACGCACTCAACCAGTTTGCCTATTGCAATCTTCATGGCTTTTTCTCCAGTTCAAATTATATCATTTAATTAAAGCAGTTACACGCAAAATAAAAAAGGCGGGGCAATTAAGCCCCGCCAAGCACTGCGTTCTGTTTACTCTGCAATTGGCCTTATTGCATTTTCAACTGGCTACTATCATATGATGCTGTAATTTTTATAATTACAACATTTGCTTATGATTTAGGGATTGAACGCAGCAGACTTTGCAATTGCCGATCACTTGATCTTGATGGTGACCGGCTGCACTTCAGGCCGTTGTGGCACTGTAATGCGAAGAAGTCCGTTTTCAAAGGATGCCGAAGCTGAAGCCAAATCTAAGTTGCTGTCGTAGTTGACAAAGGTCTTTTGAAAGGCTCGACGAGCGATGCGACGACCTGAATTGTCTCCGCCCTTAACATTGGCAGCCACAGTAATGGTCTGCTTTTCAGGCTTGACATCGACTTGCAGGTCCTTCTTGCTGAATCCCGCCAAGGCAAATTCCATCACAGTATTGCCATCGTCATCGGTGAAGATGTCTGCCACCGGATATCCCTGGGTGGAACGGCGCTGCAGAGAACCGAAATCCTGAAAGAAGGAATCAAAGAAGTCATCAAAGACTCCGCGTCCAAGTAGTGAAGGAAAGCGGCTGTAAGAAGCCGAAGTTACAGGTGTGCGAATTACTGAAAGTGTGTTACTCATTGTTTTCTCCTATTGTAGCAAGTGGTAACTCTTTTGTCATCCGACCCTTTTCAGCAATCGGTTGACAATTACATAATAAGCACTCTTCTTTCTTTTTACAATTTTTCTTTCTTTTTTCTGCTTTTTTTCTCTGCCGCTCTTGACTGGAAGTGATGGCCTGCTGGAGATCTAGTGCAGCATCTTGGGCTGCAAAGCCGTCCTGGGCGTGTACGAACCAAACGATCATGATATCATTGTCGCGACACGTCTGCAGTTCTGGCAGTTTATCGACTCGAGACCAGTAGCCTTTGGCAAAAAAGTCTGGCTTGTGAAGTTCTAACATAGCGCACAGAGAGCCGTTCGCGTCCTCTTTGGCTGGTAACACACGCGATACATAGGGTAATTGCATCAGGATGCCTTTACGCGTGCCGTATGGTGCCATGGGCTTACCGCTAGTTCTCTGCTTGCCACACCAGTCGTCCGAATTAAGATAGACAAACACTTCACCCAGCTCTGCGGCAGACTTTAACAGAAATACTTGTTCGGTCGTCGGAGGATCGAATCCACCGCTGACTGCCACTACCGGTCTTTTTTCAGCCAACTTTTTTCTCCTCCTGCTCGATCAGGCGGTTGAGGTACCACCTGGCTTTTTGCAGGTCTTGCATTTTGCTGCCCTTGTGCCCGGCTCGAGCCAAATATTTGATTACATTGCCGGCATGAAAGCCCAGTCGCCAGTCTTCGATGACATCGATCACTTCGATGGTTCCGTGATTGTAGTGCCTTGGGTGATCGACAGTTGACATCATACCACCTCCAGGCTGCTGGTCACAATATGAGTCTCCACGTTGCCGGCTCGTGAGACTCGGGCTAGGGCATGTTCCGGCTCCTTCTGGTTCGTTGCAAAAAAGTAAGCGCAGTCCCATTCTTCTTCTCGCAAGAGTTGCATCGCATTTTTCTTAAAATTTTCTTCTAGGTCCACCACATCGACGTGAAAGGCCAGCTCTTCGCTGGCAATTCTTGCCACGGTAGTGTCGCCTCCAGTTCTCGAACTGACTACGATCGTGGAAGAAACAGGAAGCATTGTCAGATTGTCTCTGATAGTATCGGCATCAAGCCAGTGAGGGCTGGCTGCCACAAAAACTTTCATTTAGCTATGCCCCTTTCTTTCCGAATAGGCCTTAACCGCCTCCGGATAAAGATCGTTGACCATTTCTAACATTCCTTTTGCGAGTTGTTGAATTTCCCACTGCGCGCCATCATGAGTACGCAGATCAATAAATTTCAAGATGTTGTTGAGATTTGCACTAGCATAATATTCGGTCAAGAGGTTTTGCGGTAGAACACCTCTGGCCTGCTCGCGACACACGCCTGCAGCCAACATTGCATCAAATAGCTTAAGCGCGTCAGAGTGAAATCTCTTCATCATTTGGGCGGCACTTCCCTTATAATAGCCTTTAATCTCTCCAGTACCCACTCGAATTTCAATTTCGGGATTGATTGAATCAACATTGGATGCCTGCCGATTGGACTTGTGCTGCGTTCGAAAATCTTCTGGCTCGTAAAATTCCAGATTGAAATCGGTGTAGCGACGACTGATTTCGTTGTAGCTCCACGTGCGATGCCTGTGGTGTTGCGATCTAACAAACAGAGGCACCTTACATCTGAAAGTTACGTGGCAGTGCTCGAGCGTCGACGTGTGTCTATGATCGATCAGATATTTGATGAGCTTCTTATCTTTCTTGTCCAGCTCTGTTTTGTGCTTTCCAAAGCTGACTCGAGCAGCATTGACAATGGTGAGATCGTCTCCCATGTGCTGCACGTATTCGACAAAACACTTGCTGTGACCGTACAGATCGATCTTTTTCTGGTAATCATTTTTCACGATTGCAAACCTTGACAGCTTCAACGATTAAGTTGGCGACCTTATAAGGATCGCAGTTTGATGCTGGTCGACGATCTTCAAGATAACCTGTCCACTTTTTGGCAGTATCAGCCGGCACCCGAATTGATGCACCGCGATCGGCCACGCCCCAACTAAATCTCGAAATGTGCTGCGTTTCGTGCAGGCCTGTCAGCCGCTGATCATTATCTTCCCCATAAGCATCGACGTGTTCAAAATGCCGATTTTCTAGCGACTTGAGAACCTGCTTGAAGTGTTTTTCGTTGCCGGCTCGCATAATGCCGTTGGAAAAATTGGTGTGACAGCCAGAACCGTTCCAGTCGCCTTTGACCGGCTTGGGCCTGATATCGGCATCCAGTCCGTGTGACTCTGCAATACGATAAAGCAGATATCTGCTGATCCAAAGATCGTCACATGCTTTGAGTGTGTCATCTCCAAAACACTGAAACTCCCACTGGCCCACGGCAACCTCGGCATTGATGCCTGTCAGCTCTATACCCATCTCGAGACATTTGTGCAGATGTTCCTCTACAACCTTACGACCTTTGACCTGATTGCCACCAACACCGCAGTAATAGAGGCCTTGCGGACCTGGATAGCCTCCCTCAGGAAAACCAAGCGGCTTGCGATCTTTGGTCAGAAAATATTCCTGCTCAAATCCCCACCAAAATGCTTGACCATCGGCAAAATCCTGATTCTCACGCAGCTTAGCACGATAGTTGGATTCATGAGGAGTACCGTCCGGATTAAAGACTTCGCATAGCACAATCAAGTGTGTATTGGTCTTGTCGTAAGGGTAGTATCGAACCGGCTTTAGAATTCTTTCGGAATTATCTCCAGGAGCCTGACGCGTAGAGGAGCCATCAAAGTTCCAGTCAGGTGCGGTGCCATTCCATCCGCCCGTGGGCTTTCCACTGTCTTTGTGGGCATTTATTACTTTAATTTTGCTGCGCAAATTGGGCGTCTTGTACCCATCTAACCAAACATATTCAAGCAGAACCTTGTTCACTTAATCTCCTAATCACTCTCGATCCAATCGTTAATGTACGCGACGACGGGCTGCAACCTAGCAGGCATCGTCTCAGATAAACGACTGACTGGAATCCATTCCCAAGCGTCATTCTCAGGATGGCCCAGTTCAGGACTTACAGGCAGAAACGGTTGCACATCAGAAGTTCGATCGGCCAAAAAGTATGTTGCCGTCTTTTTCTTTGAGCCTTTAGTTCGATAGGTGACCGGCGGGGCGTTGACGCCTACCAATGCAGCATCGCGTCCTACGTTGATGCCTGTCTCCTCTTCAAGTTCTCGACACGCTGCCTGAATGTGACTTTCACCGACATCTAATTTACCCTTAGGAAAGTCCCACTTGCCATATGAACGAACGCAAAGCACACAAGGTTCATCGCCTGCCCAATCAATAACCGCCACTCCAGCGCTGTGAATCATTTATCCTCCGTACAAGGGAGATTATAGTACGTAGTGACAATAAGTTTATTTTTTGAGCAGCTTTCCGGTCTTCCAGGCCGTGGCAATATCTGCAATGCCCTGAGAGCCAATATAGGCCAGAGCAATAGCCAGCCACTGTTCTCCGTCAATTTTGTCGACGGTCAAAAGCACCGTGGTCGTCACCCAGACCAGGAGTTTACGGCTCATGAATTTTTCGAGATTTCTGTCCAATATTGCTTTCATATTACAAATCCTCCACTGATTCGTCGATGTCCAGCTGTATGATCTCCTCAGACTGAATAGGCTGAACAAAGACGCTGGCTCTTATTGTTTTAAGTTCTGTCTCTGCGTTTCTTTGCTGATTGAGAAGATCGCCGAGGGGTCGAAACTTACCAACGTTAACCTGCACGTTATTGCTAATTGGCTGCTGGCTGCCGACAAAAGACGTTTGGTCAATACTGACTCGATAATCTGATATTACATTAGCAGCTGTAAGTCCATTTAAAAAAGAATTTACAGCTGCTTCAAATTGTCGTGCGGTAGAAGCTTTTGCTACTTCAAAAAGAAATAATCGTGCAATATTTCTGACTGTTCTTCTAATTTCAATCATTAAACGCCGAATATTGATTCGCGAAAATCCTGTTTTTTGTTGCAGAGTTGTTTTTTGAGATACTGCGCAAATTACACCGTCAACATTTACATCATCAACAATAGGATTAATTGCTGCTGCTATAAGCCTTTCTACATCTGTCTCTTCATCAAAAGCTATAGTTGATTGCATTGCGTTTCCTATCGCACCGCGAGTATATCCCATGGGAGCCGTATGCGGACCAGCAATATTATCATTGAGTGCAATTGTCCCAATTTGGCCAACTGATGGTGGAGTTTTTATTATTAGATTTTCTAAATTTTCAGTTTCCGGAAAATTTATGAGTACATCTGGAAAATAAAAAGCACCAAACGAACTACCTAAAGCTCTTTCTTCAAATTTATTTATCGTATTCGTTAAATCAGGTTCTTGTTCAGAACCGGTTACGTAATTCTCATCTGAATCGTACTGTTCAACATCACCAATAAATAAAACGTTAAATTTGTCTTGCGATAACTGTACAGCCTTATTAGTGATTACACGGTGCCTTATGCCAGGTATTGATAAAAGTTGCATATCAGCTTCGGATTTTTCTGATAAAATATCTAAAGCTTTACTGTAAGCAGCCGTAGTTGACTGGGACGGTCCATTTAAATTAGGATCAAAACGATTTCTAAAAACAGCAACATCTGTCATGTTGTTAGACTGTTCATCAAATATATTCAATCCATTAAATCCACCCTGCATGGGAACGGTAAATGACAAATTTTTTCTGCTGGCCGGATCTTTAAAATCCGTATTGGGATCGACAAAACGAATTTTATCACTGATACCTGTGGCATCTGATTTATTTAATGCCGATGGCAGTTTTCCATTTCTTACATAAATTGCGGCCGGCCATTCTGAAGGATCAGGTGCCAAAAGAGATTTGCCATTGCCAGAAGAACCGGTTATAACTGCAATGCGCTCTAGGGTAAAAAGGTTGTTGTTAAAACGATCAGCATCTAAAATACAGCCAGCCACATCGGCAACTCCGGCATTGTCTCCAATCCATGGATTTCTGAAGTCAGTATTGAAATCTGGGAAATACAAAAACATGTTTTGCATTGAACCGATATCGTGTCTAATATTTGGATTATCGATATCATCTTTCCTGGAGTACTGAATACCCCAAGTTAATCCAGGCATGACTTTAAGTTGATCAGTACCAGGAACTCCTTCAGAAAGTCTTTCTCTAAATTCTATGGGGGGCTGCACAACGCGGCGCAGGGTATCTGTTGAAATGCCTGATATATCAGTAGCGTCGCTACTAAAAGTGCCTGTTAAAACGGGTTCCCCTGTACGTAAAGCTGTACCGGATGTCACGAGGTGGTAAGGGCCTCTAAAACCAATAGGAACTGCAAAATTAGGTATATTACCATCTAAAAGTTCTTGAGAAACTTCGACACGAATGAATTGATTGGTAAGCGGCCGGCCGCCGACAATGACAGTCTTTTGTGCGTTTGAATCTGTATCAAAATCATAATAAGCATATCTATCGCCAATCTTATTAACAATGAAATTTTCAGAAACTGGATCTAGCGTACAGTCTAAAAAAGAAATTAGTGGTAACGTAGGCTCGTGTTCGCTAGCCGAAGCTGCAAAAACATCTAGATTAAATTTAGCCCAACCAGCTGGAGTTGAATCCGGAACAATATTGCTTATTATAAACTTTAAATCTTCTTTTAGTTTACCGTCAGAAAATGCATGCAATTTAAATAAGTCAAATCGTTTTCCATTTATCTTTTGCGAAACAACAAACGGCGAAAATGCTTTAGCAAATCTGTTCTGATAGTTTTCAAAATTAGGTATGCCAACATATTCAACCGTTCCATCAACTGCAGTATTTCTTGCTGCTGAAGATGTTAACAGTAATACGACTGGCTCTCTTTCATTGAAATTAACTGTGTTGTCTGTAAGCCCCGAACCTGTTACTACAGCAAGATCAGAATAAACATCATAATGTAAATGCAAATAATGCCCAGCTTCTTGAATTTTGGTAGGATCAGTATTAAACACATCAGCAAAATACAATGAATCTCCCAAGCTCTTGTTGACAGGCAAATCAAATTCAGTTATCAAGCTGCTTTCAATCAAATCTTGATAAGTTGCAACTGGATTCATTGAACAATAAATGGAACTAGGATAAGCATCAGTTGATACATGGCCATTTAAAAGCATTTGAAATGTCGATGTTCCAAACGAAGATACCATACTACCAATATTGCATCCACCATCGCCTGAATTTCCAAAAGTATCATACGCAGCAATCGACGTTGGCGTGTTATTGGGCTCAAGATTAGAACTCAGAGAGAGAACAACGCCAGACGGAGCAAATAGCATGCCGCGAATAATTGGCGCAGCGGTATTTTGCCCGACAGTTTGAATGCCGGCATCGGAAAGGTAGGTGGAGCCAGCCGATTCCGACATAAAGGCCACCAAAAAATAGGCGCGACCCAAAACTCCCGGATTTGTTGCAGTAGATCCTGCATACGTATTGGGGCCTACAAGATTGGTGCCGGTATTGATTATTTCCTGCCCGACCACAAAACCAGCGTTGTTGACGCTGCCTGGATTATTCCCTGTTGTCAATCTTGCTTTACAATCTCCAGCACCCAAAGTACGAAAATAAACTATCGATCCTCCGCCATTTATAAAATAACGATTTGCTGCCAACATGCCGTTTTTTTGCTGTTCAACAGCTTCTTCTAAGGTGCCAAAAACAGATTCAAAATCAGAATCACTAGCAATATCAAATGGTACAAAAGCAGGGCCAGAAATTGATGTTCCTATAAACGCAGCTGGAGCGGGTACAGCAGAAGGAGTATCTAGCGTATTTAAAACTTGCGTCGATACGCTATTTCCGACGACACTTGGTTTACTTGGTGATTGAAACTTTGGCATGACTTACTCAGAACTAAATATCCCAGTAAGTAATTTTCCGAAGGGACATTATGCCGGTTTCTTTATCACTTCAATTTCAATATCCGTTGCGCCTGAAGTTGCAATTAGACGGTGCCAAATAAATTGGGGAATATTGTAAGACTCTCCGCGCACTAATTTTATTGGCAGCTCATTATCCATCTGCAAAAGCCAACCGCTGCCGGCCAATAATTTTATCGTGCGATCTTCGGGATCCTGGTGCCACACCATTTTTTCTGCGGACGATGCCAAAAACTTGCGAACATAGTGGTTGGATGCAATCTTTTTTTCGCTGAATGGCAGTGGGCCTAGCTCCATTACCACCACTGCTTGCCGGTCTTTTTGAGACCCAGAGACTTCCAGTAGCGAGGCAAACGACAGGACCAGTATCCAGCTTTGGTCTTGTCATTTTTCTTTTTACACTGATGCCGTGACACAAATGACTTCACGCGGTCTGGATCGTCAATGCCCACTGTCATGCCTTTAATACCAAACTGTACTTTTTTCACGTTTTTGGTCTTGGGATCTCTCACATATACGTGAAATTTCGAATTTCCACTGCCACCTCTTTTGGGCTTGTTAAGCTCCACGTCTTTGCCCTGATAGTCAGCTTCTTCCAAACCTTCGGGAATAGGAATGTCCAGAGGCACCTTACGCCCTTCATATAACGCAAATTCTCCGATGTCCGTCCCCAGCATTTCCTGCTCAAACCAGTTCAGCTTTTCTCCGCTTTCATGCATGCGAGACTTGATCTGCCTGACCTGTTCATAAAACTTAAGCGACCAGGGCCGATATACGATATCGCTAATTCTTTTTGGATTCTGCCAGGATTCTTGCAGAACTTCCATTACCATGTCTTTGAGTGCTTCTTCGCTTTTGATTTTCATTACATCACCCTGAATAATGCCGCATTGCTGACATGTTCCAGCAGGCAGTTCTAATACGTATCTTACATCTTTGTTACACCGACTGTGACCGATATGAGGCGCCATAGAATCAATCTTGACTGCCCTGCCCTGCGCGTCAAAAAACAAAATATCAAGAGGAACGTGTGTGTTCTTCATGTGAAACGAGGCTGGTCCGCCATCCATTACAAAAAACATGCCACGACCAACCGGCAAATGTCGTCGATGCATCAAGCCCTGAGCTCGTTCCTTTTCAGTTTCGGCAACTTCAACATCAAAAACATCGTCGTTAATCTGTATTTTTTCTCTGCGCATCGATACTAAATATAGGCAAACGTCCTTAAAACTCCGGACTGGAATAACCCTTTTTATTGAGCAATTTCATATTGGCTTCTCCAGGAGTTCGATTACCTTTTTTGTTATTGCATGTAGCACAGGACAATACTAAATTGGACCAAGTGTTTTTTCCGCCGCGGGATTTTGGCACCACGTGATCCATTGTGGCGCGAGAGAAAGAGATTCGGCTGGCACAGTATTGACAGGTGGCACTGTCTCGCTCGTATATGTTTCTGCGAGTGGGTCTGAGCTGCTTGGGCTTGAATTTTAGAGCGCCCAAAAAAACGCCGCGCGCAAAACGGACTACGGCAGGAAAAGGTTCTTGGCCAGAAGAAGTACCGATGCTGATGTCTGGATCATGCTCTACTACTTCAAAACGGCCAGAATAAAGATCTTTGATAGCATCCTGCCATCGAATTTTATAGAGAGGTTCAAAGCCTGTACTCAAAACTTTGACCAGAGGTTTTGCAGGGCGATCACTCACATAGATAAGTAATTCTGTGGGCATTGATTCAGCTCATTATTGTGGACATCGGAAAATTACATGCAGATTCTTTTAATCATGGTCATCTTTGTGATCATGCACGTGACCATATGGTATGCATCGAATGCTCAGCTCATTATGCAAAACCAGCGCGCTGCTTTAATGATTGCTTTGGTTCTAAGCATACCCATATCGTTATTAACATTTTATGCAACAAAGGTCGGTTATTCATATTTTGACAACCTTTGGTCCGTACGGCTATTGGCTTTTGGCGCCTCATATTTAGTATTTCCAGCCATGACATATTTTTATCTGGACGAGTCGCCCTTTCGGACTAAAACTATGATCTGCATTGCGTTGTCTATTGTCATCATGGCCATTCAAATTTTCTGGAGAGACCCGTGACAAAAGACTTTTATTGGATACTCGCTATTATTTTTCTGGGTCTACTGAGTGTCATTGACGCAATGCTGACTTGGGAGGCTGTGACGTCTGGCGCCGCTGAAGAGCTCAATCCTCTCATGGACATGATGATAAAAATGGGGCCATGGCACTTTTTTGTCTCTAAGCTGTCACTGACTTTTGCGGGTATGGTCCTGTTTTATTCCATGCGTAGACATATGTGGACCAAAGTTGCTATAGTGTTTTGCTGCTTAGTTTATACGATTGTCACTGGTATTCACTTGCAATTTGCCTTGTAAAGACCTCAAGACCACTTGACAGCGTTTCTAGTTTCTTTTTGCGTCGCAGTTTTTTAAATCGGTATTCTGCGCGCAAAGCTGCGCCTTTATTCTCTGATACCTCTGCACACTGCAAAAGCCTGACAGGCCGGCGAGCCCGGGTATACTTGGCACCTTTGCCTCTATTGTGAGTAACAACTCGATCTGTTACATCTTTTGTTATGCCACAGTAAAGAGAGCCATCACAGCATTCAACAACGTATAGGTACCACACTATGGATTTTGAATGGACAGATCCGTGGTCTTGGCAACTCGAACCTGGCCATTGGGCAGTTGAACTTTGGCAAAGGCCTCAACGGGAGGCACGCCGCCTACCATCATGTATCCGCCTCCAACTTGCTTGTAAAATATCTCAACAACTTGTCCGTGCAGCGTCGGATCCAAAAAAGCCCGCACGGTGTCTCCAATTCGAATTTGTCTCATGCTTTAGCAACCTTCGCCATCAAAAGAGACTGCGCCCTGCTGACAGCTTCGTCAATCGATTCTTTTTGGGCTGCGGCGTGATTTTTGATATCAGACGCTTTCATTTCGTCCAACAATTGCCACAGCGATTCTCTCTCTTCGTCCAGTTCGCAAAGCAGCTGAATAGCGTCCTCGAGGGCTTGTGCCATTCGATTGATATCTCCAGAAAGACTCTCTTTTTTCAGCTTTTCAATTTTATCTTTGCAGGACTGCATGTCAATATAGTAATCACAATGACCAGTGAGTAAATTAGATCAGGTCGTAGCTCTCCAGTAGCTTGAGAAATTCTTCGTCTTTAAGCTTTTTGCTAGCGGCCTTTTTCTTGGGTCTGCGCTTTGCCGATTCGGTCTTGGTCTTGGTCGGCTTTTTGGCCGCAGCTTTCTTTTGGGGCTCAGGCTTTTCTTGCTTGGCCGGCTCTTGTTTGACCTCAATCGGCTCTTCCTTTTCCGTCGGAGTCGGTTCGGGCTCGACAGGCACTGCCGCAGTCTGTTCCACGATCTTGGGTCGATTGATGACCGCGGCTGTCACGATGGGTTGGGAGCGGTTGATTGTCTTGACCGCAGCTTCAACTGTCACTGTGCGTCTCAGTTCGGTCTGGAGCTCGAGCGGCACAAAAACTCGGTCGTCGATGATCACCTCGAGTCGCGTATTGTATTTGCCCTCTGATATCATGTTTTTCAGGGTGGGTATCTCGACGTGGATCTCTTTGCCTTCGCTTCGCCCCTTGAAGCAAAAGTTGATGCCATTGGGTCCTTCCATGACGAACTGGCTACGAACAGATGATCCAGCAGCTCCAGCAATGTCCACCGAAAAGGCCAGGCTGTTGTCTGTGTCTAGATAAATGTCAAAATCACTCATGCGGATTCTCCGTCGTCGCTATCCTCTTTGGGCCGCCTCAACAGCTTTGCTTTGATAAATATCCCGCTTCTACTCCTTGCGACCGAATTGTTTTTGAGACGGGCTCGGATCATTGGGTCTCGAGTCTTAGGCGGCACAGTGCGTTTTTTAATGCCGCAGATTTCTTGGTGCACCATTTTGTCATTGACTTCTACCAGGCAGGCCTTGACGGTGTAAAGAACGCTCTGAGGTTGGCGACCGATCTTGGTTCCACCGCCGCCAATTTCAATGGGGGGCGCAGGAGGAGTTGGCGCAATTTCGCCGCCATATCCCTGCGTGACGATCTTTTTGGTGAGAGTGGATGTGGCCGGATTGTTGCCAAAGCCTCTCGTGACGATGGAAGCGACCATGCGCTAAGTCCTTGTGCGTGAGAAGACTTCGTTGACAGTTGGCGATCCAGCAGAATCTTTCATGTCGAAACGGGCAATTTCTGTGGTGTTATCTTCGGCAAAAAAGATCATCTGATTGAGGGTCGGATCCAGGATCCACTTGCCACCGGCAATGTCGTAATTGAACTTGAGTCGCTCGTCGGTCGGATTATATTCTTCTGAAGCGTATCTCGGATTGCCGCCTCCGGTGTCCCATAGGATCGAGCCGGAAAACTCTGTGGTAAAATTGATCTGCGATGCATAAATGCCTGTGTCAGTTCCAACTTCGTGCACGCCTGTCGTCGATCTGGCTGCGGAGATATTTCCATCGCCGTCGATCAGAGTGAAGCCCACCGTGGCCAGTCCGCGCTGGGATCTGCCGAAATTAACGCTCTTGACCAATTTAATTGTCATGAAAACTCCAGAAGTTTTTTGCGGTTAATCACGGCCAGAATCTTTCCGCGGCCGGATGTTTGCCCTATCACATTTTTGTTTTCGTCCAAAACTAAAAGCGTAGGAAATTGCTTGACATTATAATAATCAAAATCCATCGGATTGGAAATCAGATTGTAGCAGGGAATGCCGGCTTCGGAAAGCTGTTTAGCCATGTCGTCGGGAGAAAGACTGAAATAGGCGTAGCTTCTTTCGGGCTCCACGACTTCCACGTGATCGCGACCATTTTGCCAATATGGAGTGCCGCCGTAGTTTATCAACAGCTCTTCACCCGAGTGAATATCGCGTAGCGCATAATACTCAAAACCTCGAAATTCAGGATGGTTTCTCCAGCAGCAATTGGGCTCGGAACTGTGATTGTAGAGCGAGCCGTAGCCCCAAGCCAGCACCTGTTCTCGATAATTTAGAGACTTGGGATAGCAGAACTGATAGTCGCGGAGGGATTCGTCTTCTGAACTGAGAGAGTGAATAGGCGTGCACTCGATGACTTCTCCGGCCGAAATAGCTTCGGTGGCAAATACACCTAGGCCCTTTCCAGGAGATTGCGCCACTTTGATCTTGGTGGGAGGATAAAATTCCAAATCAGCCTTCCTTGCGCTCAAAGCCGTAAGCAATTGCATCGAACTGAGCGCCGGCGCCAACAGTGCCTGCTGTGAGATCGTCATTGATTTCGACGACCAGGCGGTGATTGGTATTTTTGGCCAACTTCAAACCGTACTGAAAGCCAAATACGCCTTTGAAATCCAAAACAGGCAAATAACCGTCAGAGACGTTCTTACCGCTACCTGAAATTGACGGAGCCAAAAAAGCATTAGCGGCATCGCCAAAGGCTGGATTACCCTGGCACAACCGAATAAAACTGAAGTTAACGATCAGATCCGTGGCAATATTTGTTTCGCCATTGTTGTCTTCGTAATATATTCGCACCCCGTTAGTCAATGCCGAGCCAATGCCCAAAAAATCATTGCCAAGTGACACGCCAGTTGCAGCTATCAAAAAAGATACGCTGGTAATATAAATGTCCAGATTTGGCACGGCTTGAATATAAAAAAGCTGCGAAGTTGTGGAGCCGTCAACAAGCATGCTTGATGTTGTGCCATCCCCATCCAGAGTCAAAAAATCACGGAAGACCTTCTGAATATCTCTTTCGTCATCTGGCGGAAATGGTGCAGGAGACACGCGCAGATATCCGCCGTCCTCAATCAGAGCTTGCTGGTTATCATCGATAATAGAAGTTCTGCGCGCCATTATTACCTCTCAGTAAACAAAAAGGTTCTGGCGCCAAACTGAACGTCCATAGATGTATTGCCGGTCGGAGGAGTAACAGTAATGGCAAATGAATTGCCTTTTTTCAAAACCAATCTTGCAGGTTGCAAATTATTAAATTGGCCAATTGGAAAGCTAAGTAATGCCACATTAGTGCCTCCCGTGACAGTCGAACCTTGAGCACCATATTGCAGTGTCACATCTAATTCTTTGGAGGAACCAAAATTTTGATTAAGAGATGTAGTTGCTGTTGGGGAAGAAATAGAAGTCGGATTTTTATACCAGTTCACTCTGAACATATCAGGCGAACCGCCAGTTGTGGCTTCAGCAACAAAAAAGAAGTTTTCAAAAATGAGATCTTTGTCTTCATTATTTTCACAGAAAAATATAGCGCTTTCTGCTGCATTCGTTAGATTAACTAGAGGAGTGCCTAGGAAAAACGCCTCTCCACTTGCAGCTGCCTCTGTAAATTCAGGCTCAATAACGCTTCTAACTTGAAGTTTATTAGATGAGTCGATTTTAGCTTTCTTTCCAGAACCTGTGCCGTCTAATAGTTGAAATCCCATTTCTTAAGCTCCATTATTGTTTGGTAGTCTATGCGCATTAATCCCCACGGAGACTTGCAGAGACGTATTGGATGGCGGAGGTATGATATTAACCCCAATGGAAGACCCTTTGGGCAAAATTGTCGCTGCAGTTTCCGTAGTTAGCGATTCGACCGGGGCAACCAAGGCTGCATATGTAGATCCGCCCGTCAATGAAGCGGCCTCAGCGCCTATTTCGCTGGTGAGCGTGAGTGTGTTAGAAGATCCAAAATTAATGTTGGGAGCCAAAAGAGCAGTGCTTGAACCGCCACTCATAGCCGTCGGATTTTTAATGATGATGCCTCTGACGTGGTTCTCTGTACCACCGGTACTGGCTCTGACCCCGACCAAAAATCTGGTGATAACCAGGTCAAAATCATTATCATTTTGAAAATAAAGCACTGCACTTTGATTTGCCGATGTGAGAGTTACAAATCCAGATCCGATCAGGTAAGCATCGCCGGAAATTGCTGCCTCTTCCCGCTCAGTTCTCTGCACTGCATCTGTCTTAAGTCTGTTGACATCAGTGACTTGCGCAAGATAACCGTTGCCTGTTCCATCTTCAATATTAAATCCCATATTTTTTCCTAGCTGTTATTTGCAAGCAAGAAACCTTGAAAGCCTGTATAGATGTTAATAGGCTGCTGACCATTGGGCTCGTAAGAGACGCCCAGTGATCCTCCCTTTGGTACTACCAAATAAACATTGCCAAAAACTCTAGAAGCAGCATTTTGAGTCTGATAAAGTACAGGAGTGTTTGATCCTGTTGGATTCATCCAAAAGCCGTCACCGCCTTTTTTGACATCAACTTCAAAAGTCACTGCACTGCTAATTTTTCTGTTGACGACTGTAATATCTGTACCAGCAGAAACAATAGAGCCCGTAGTAATATTTGGGTAGACTCTCATTAAAGCCTTTTCAGTTTCGGATCCGCCACTGAGTCCAGTGCCGATAAACCAAGCTGCAATCACGATATCTTTATCTTCATTATTTTTAAAATAAAGTAGAGGAGTTTCAATCGATGCCGAAACTGCCAAAAATTCAGTATTAATATTGAATGCGTTGCCTCTTCCAACGGCATCTTCAAAAAAAGTTTCGCTTTTAACAGAGGCTAGAGCTCTGTTTTCACTATCAATTTTTAGCGAAAAACCTTGACCCGTTCCGTCTTCAATTGTTGTTGCCATTTTTAATCACCCGAGTGTATCATTGTCGTACCACCAATGTGTGACGACAAGAGCTGTAGCTGTAACCGTCCCATTTGGAGGTGTAAGTTTAAAGCCAATGCTAGTGCCCTTAGGAAGCCGCCGCCCAAGCGGCAAAATAATTCTGTCAATTGATTGCTTGATCTTCTGTGGAGCGCCGGTACCATCCACTAGTGTGTCACCCTCTACTCCTTTAAAATTATCTCCGTTTGGAATATTCGCAGAGCCGTGATTGGAGTTTGAGATGCCGGCTGATACTGCATTATCGATAATGGTTCCCGACGTTGGATTTCGCAGAACTCTGAAGGTCCAGTCCTGATCGGAACTAGCACTGACAGCCGTGCCTAAAATCAAAACAGCCCGGTCCAGCACGAAGTCTCTATCGTCTGTATTTTTGGTATATAGCACTGCTGTCTCATTAGCGCCGGTAAAACTGACCGGAGTCGAAGCGATCTGATAACCGTCTCCCACTACAATAGCATTATCTTCTTCAGTAATAATAACAGCCTGCGACAGTAATCGATTTTGACCGGTCACTCTCAGCCGGTTTCTGGTTCCTGTTCCATCTTGAATTGTTGTCGACATATCAATCTAACTCGTCATTTTCGAAAATATTAGGATCAATGACAAAATCGTTTTCGTGCACTTTATACATGTTTGCAATTCGACTTTGATGCAAGTTCTTTTTAGTGATCAGATTCAAGTCATTGATCAGTATTATTTGCTGCGCTAATTTTGCGGTCAGCACCTGAATGTCGTCCTCGACAGAATCAATTGTAATTACTTTGCCCATTTCGTTTATCTCTTTGCAACTAAGTATATTGACAGCGTGCCTCGATCCGTAATGTCCAAGGAAACACGCAAAAATTTGCCTGTAAAGACAGTGCGCTCCAAAGTGAAAGCGCTATTGGAAGGGGTGACAAGTATAGAACCATTTTCCATATCATCGTAGTTAGTTCCGTCGTTTGACTGTTGTAGCGTAACTTCGGTGTCGCCTTGAATACTTGAGCCGACAAATTGGACCGAAATCCTATTGTAATCGGAAATGTCAGAGGATGTAAAGGTGGTTGGACCGACGGTGAGATCATAGGACGTCGCCAGGGTTTCCTCAAATGCAAGAAGTTCGGGTATGTATGCCATAATGTCTACTCGATGAACCAGTTGGATGTGCCATCGTTATAAAGACTGATGGCAATGTAATTTCTATTTAATATCGCGGTCGAATCGCCGTCGATCAGATCTGAGCCGGATGCCACGATCGTGATGTTGTTTTTCTTGGCATTGCCGTCTTCGTCTTTGAATCTCAGATCTCTCTCGCCCACGTCTGAAATTTTAGGAAGCTGAATGGTCACTTCATCGGTCGCTGTGTATCTCACGCCGATTCGATAGTCGTTGATTGTCGCTGTATAGACCGGTTGTGTGATGCGAGTTGTGGGTGTGGTGATGCTATTGTAATAGCGGACAGAACCAGAAACTGAAACATCGCCGCCAAATACCGAAACGCCTTCAGAAGCTCCGCCCGCCGAATTTATGGCGCCAGAAACATAGAAGAAGACATCCGTTCCTTTATCGCTTGGTGCATCTACGGTACCAGCTTCAGCTCCAGGAATTGCTACAGAGCCAGTTGTGAATATAGATCCGTTAGTCGTCGAATCCCAGTAGGTATCCGCTTGAACTGAACTGACAGTGACTGAACCATTTGACTGTGAAGTAATGATGACATTATCGCCAGAAATCAAATAAGAGGTGCCGTCTGTTAATTGCGTGAGAGAGCCGGATAGACCAAGCAAACCATTGACAGAACCAGAAGCCGTAACATCGCCACCAAACAGAGCAGTCTGAGTCTTGTCTAGAGCGCCTGAGACGTAAAAGAAAACATCAGTGCCTTTATCCGTCGGATCATCTATTGTTCCAGAGTCACCTCCTGGAATTGCGACTGAACCCGTAGTGAATATAGCACCATTGGTTGTTGAATCCCAGTAGGTAGAAACAGATGCAGCTGTAGAAGATATCGTAACAGGGCCATTTGACGCAGACGTAATTGTTACGCCTGGACCAGCAATCAAATAAGAAGTACCATCGGCCAGCTGTGTAAGAGAGCCGGATAAGCCCCCTAGGTGGACAGAAGTGCCGGTCACAAACAGATCGCTCTCAATAGAAGTATCGCCGGTGACGTTAAGAGTGCCTGATACGTCTGTGGATCCTGTGATGGTCAGTTGGTTGTTTGTTCCCCAATCGACGGCATCAACGCCATTAGGATATTCCAGAATACGATTACCCCAATCAAGGGAGATCACACCGGTGCCATCGTAAGCATATCGAGCAACTAGAGCTAGAGTTGCTGTATTAGTTGCATCAACAAGGTTATGAGTAAACTCAGAAATACCACTGCCGTTAACAGCAAGGACTTCGCCGACTGTGCCGCCTTCAATAACCGAAGAGGAAACGTAGGAGGCAGTCACGTTTGTTAGAGCGCTGCCGTCTCCTGTAAAAGATCCGCTAAAAGATCCGGAAAAGCCGGCCAAAGCCGTAATTGAGCCGGAAATAACAACATCGCCACCAAACAGTGAGACTCCTGGAAAAGCACCATTTGCTGACCCGATTGCCCCTGAAACGTAAAAGAAGACATCAGCGCCTTTATCATCTGGAGAATCAACTGACTCAGAGCCGGGAATGGCAACCGAACCTGTTGTGAAAATAGATCCGTTAGTTGTTGAATCCCAGTAGGTATCAGCCTGCGTTGAACTGATGGTTACTGCGCCATTTGACTCCGAGGTGATAGTAACATTGTCGCCGGCAATCAAATAAGATGTACCGTCTGCTAGCTGAGTCAACGAACCAGAGAGGCCAGCTTGGTGAATTGTTGCGCCGGTGAATGTTGTACCTGAGACGGTTGCAACAATAGAATCATCAATCTCAAGAGTAACATCGCCTGAAGTACCGCCACCCAATAGACCATTACCAGCATTGACCGATGTAATATCGCCAACAGTTCCATCATTGGTAATGGTAACAGAACCATTTGAGCCGGTCGTAATTGCAATACCAGATCCAGCAACAAGATAAGAAGAGCCATCCAGGAGCTGGGTTAGGGATCCTGACAATCCTTGCTCAAAGTAACCCGTACCAGACACATAAATGTCACCACCGAACAAAGATCGATTGGTATTGTCTAAAGCGCCAGAAACGTAGAAAAAGACATCCGTTCCTTTGTCACTGGGAGAATCTACACTCTCAACTCCAGGTATTGCAACCGATCCAGTCGTGAATATAGATCCATTTGTAGTAGATTCCCAGTAAGTATCAGCCTGAGTATCTATAGAGCTTATGGTTACTGCGCCATTGGACTCTGAGGTAATAGTAACATTGGTACCCGCAATGAGATAAGAAGTGCCATCGGCCAACTGAGTTAATGATCCGGAAAGGCCGGCTTGGTGAATAGTGGCGCCAGTAAATGTGGTTCCGCTGACAGTCGCCACAACTGAATCATCGATATTCAGAGTTACGTTGCTATTTGCCCCTCCGTCGACAATATCGATGCCTGTTCCACCGGTTAAAACTCTTTCATCAGTCAATTCAGCATTGAGTGCCAGGGTGACATATTGGGCATTTGCAGGAGTGTTGCTGGAGACTGTAACTTGACCATTTGATTCTGAAACGATTGTTACATTGGATCCAGCGACCAAATAAGATCGTCCGTCTGTTAATTGCGTGAGTGAGCCGCTAAGTCCTAACAGGCCATTTACTGATCCAGACGCTGTAATGTCACCGCCAAACAAAGCTGTCTGTGTTTTATCTAGCGCGCCAGATACATAAAAGAAAACGTCTGTGCCTTTATCGCTTGGCGCATCGACAGATTCAGCGCCAGGTATCGCAACTGAACCTGTTGTAAAGATAGATCCGTTGGTGGTGGAATCCCAATATGTGTCGGCTTGCGTGTCTATCGAAGAAATTGTGATGGCACCGTTGGATTCCGAAGTAATCGTAACATTTGTACCAGCAATCAGGTAAGAGGTGCCATCAGCCAGCTGAGTTAAAGAACCAGAAAGTCCGGCTTGGTGAACAGTAGCGCCTGTGAATGTTGTGCCAGATACTGTTGCAACAATAGAATCGTCAATCTCAAGGGTGACATCACCTGAAGATCCTCCACCAAGAAGACCGTTTCCAGCCGTTACTGACGTGATGTCTCCCACTGTGCCGTCATTTGTGATTGTTACGGCGCCATTTGATCCTGTCGTAATTGCAATTCCATCGCCGGCAATTAGATAGGAAGTACCATCGAGAAGTTGAGTTAGCGATCCAGACAATCCCTGCTCAAAATAACCTGTTCCCGATACATAGACATCGCCACCAAAAAGAGAGCGGTTGGTATTATTTAAAGCTCCCGATACGTAAAAAAAGACGTCTGCGCCTTTATCACTTGGCGAGTCAACAGACTCAGAACCTGGAATTGCAACAGATCCAGTTGTAAAAATTGAACCATTGGTCGTCGAGTCCCAGTAAGTATCAGCCTGAGTATCAACTGAAGAAATTGTTACAGCGCCATTTGACTCACTGGTGATTGTGACGTTGGTTCCAGCAATGAGATAAGAAGTGCCATCGGCCAGCTGTGTCAACGAACCAGAAAGACCAGCCTGATGGATTGTTGCTCCGGTAAAAGTTGTACCAGATACAGTGGCCACAATTGAATCGTCAATGTTTAGAGTTACGTTGTTGTTTGCTCCTCCGTCGACAATATCAATGCCTGTTCCACCTGTCAGAACTCTTTCGTTAGATAGCTCTGCATTGAGGGCCAGAGTCACGTACTGAGCGTCAGCAGGAGTATCACTTGAAATTGTGATTTGACCATTAGACTCAGAGACGATAGTCGTGTTCGATCCGGCAACTAAATATGATCGACCATCGGTTAATTGAGTCAAAGAGCCACTAAGGCCCAACAAGCCGTTAACAGAACCGGAAGCTGTTATATCCCCACCAAACAACGATGTCTGAGTTTTGTCTAGTGCACCAGAAACATAAAAGAAGACATCGGTTCCCTTGTCCAGCGGGGAATCTACAGACTCAGCACCCGGAATAGCGACTGATCCCGTCGTAAAGATCGAACCGTTGGTTGTCGAGTCCCAGTAAGTATCAGCCTGAGTATCGACTGAAGAAATTGTTACGGCGCCGTTGGACTCACTAGCGATTGTGACGTTGGCTCCAGCAATCAGATAAGATGTTCCATCAGCTAGTTGAGTCAGCGATCCAGACAAACCGGCTTGGTGAATTGTAGCACCGGTAAATGTAGTGCCAGAAACGGTAGCAACAATTGAATCGTCAATCTCCAGCGTAACATCACCTGATGAACCACCCCCTAACAGTCCGTTTCCGGCAGTGACTGAGGTAATATCACCAACAGTGCCGTCATTGGTGATTGTAACTGATCCATTCGAACCGGTAGTAATTGCAATTCCATCGCCGGCAACAAGATAAGAGGTGCCATCTAATAGCTGCGTAAGAGAGCCTGATAGGCCTTGTTCAAAATATCCCGTTCCGGATACATAAACATCACCGCCGAATAAAGAACGATTGGTATTGTCTAACGCACCTGAAACGTAGAAGAAAACATCAGTGCCTTTATCACTTGGCGAATCTACGCTTTCCTCGCCCGGGATCGCTACGGATCCAGTCGTGAATATGGATCCATTGGTTGTTGATTCCCAGTAGGTATCGGCTTGTGTATCGACTGACGAAATTGTTACTGCACCATTAGACTCGGATGTTATAGTAACATTTGTGCCGGCAATCAAATAAGAAGTGCCATCAGCTAGTTGAGTTAGCGAACCTGACAAACCAGCCTGATGAATCGTAGCGCCTGTAAACGTAGTGCCAGAAACTGTAGCAACAACTGAATCGTCAATATTGAGAGTTACATTGCTGTTGGCGCCTCCGTCGACAATATCGATGCCTGTTCCGCCAGTCAGTACTCTTTCGTCGGTCAGGGTTGCATTTAACGCTAGTGTTACGTACTGCGCATTTGTTGGAGCTCCGCCGCCAGCAGTCGGCGCTGATATCGTAACAGCTCCATTCGATGCTGATGTAATTTCAACATTGCTGCCGGCAATGAGATAAGAGGTACCGTCTGTTAGTTGTGTAAGAGAGCCACTCAGTCCTAACAGGCCTGAAACAGAACCCGAGGTAATGACATCTCCACCAAACAACGATACATCAGAAGAATTCAAAGAGCCCGACACGTAGAAGAAGACGTCAGTGCCCTTATCGCTTGGAGAATCTACAGATTCAGAGCCTGGAATTGCAACCGATCCAGTCGTAAAGATTGAGCCGTTCGTTGTTGAGTCCCAGTAGGTATCGGCCTGAGTGTCAACTGAGCTGATTGTTATCGAGCCGTTAGACTGTGACGTAATGGTTACATTGTCGCCTGCTACCAAATAAGACGTACCATCGGATAACTGTGTCAGGGAACCTGAAAGGCCGGCTTGATGAATAGTAGCACCGGTGAATGTCGTGCCCGAGACAGTTGCAACGATCGAATCATTGATTTCTAGCGTGACATCGCCCGAGGTGCCACCACCCAACAAGCCGTTCCCAGCTATGACTGCAGTAATATCGCCAACAGTTCCGTCGTTGGTAATCGTAACTGCTCCATTCGAACCGGTGGTAATTGCAATGCCAGATCCAGCAATTAGATAGGACGTTCCGTCTACTAGCTGTGTGAGAGAACCTGATAGTCCCTGTTCGAAGTATCCAGTGCCAGAAACATATGTATCACCGCCAAACAGCGACCGGTTTGTATTGTCTAGAGCACCAGAAACGTAAAAGAAGACGTCAGTGCCTTTATCGGATGGAGAATCTACACTTTCAGATCCAGGTATTGCAACTGATCCCGTCGTAAAGATCGAGCCGTTGGTCGTTGAATCCCAGTAGGTATCGGCCTGGGTGTCAATCGATGAAATAGTAATAGCACCATTGGACTGCGAAACAATTGTTATATTGTCTCCCGCAATCAAATAGGAGGTACCATCGGACAATTGAGTCAAAGAACCTGACAGACCGGCCTGATGAATTGTTGCACCGGTAAAAGTTGTGCCTGAGACGGTCGCAACAACGGAGTCGTCGATGCTTAAGGTGACCGTGCTATTGGCACCTCCGTCAGTAATATCAATGCCGGTACCAGCGGTTAAGACTCTTTCGTCGGTGAGATTTGGATCGCTAGCCAGTGTTACATACTGCGCATTGGTCGGAGTGGTACCGGCAATCGTCACTTGCCCGTTAGAGGACGATGCAATAGTCACATTATCGCCGGCAACCAAATAGCTAGACCCGTCAGTCAAACGCGTCAGAGAGCCGCTTAAACCCAGCTGAGCGGTGACAGCACCGGAAGCCAAAAGATCGCCGCCAAAAAGCGAAACAGAGTCTCCACTTAGACTCCCTGAGACATAAAAGAAGACGTCGGTGCCTTTATCACTTGGAGCATCGATGTTTTCTGCGCCCGGAATTGCAACTGATCCAGTCGTGAATATGGATCCATTGGTGGTCGAGTCCCAATAGGTATCGGCCTGTGTGTCTACGGAAGATATCGTTACGGAGCCATTTGATTCCGACGTGATGGTCACGTTGGTGCCGGCAACGAGATACGATGTGCCGTCTGTCAATTGAGTCAGAGATCCGCTTAAGCCCTCGGTGGCAAAAAATGATCCCGTGAAAGCATTCGTAAAAGAGACTATTTCTGTAGTATCATCGTAACACAGATAAGATTTGCCGCCAGCAATGACTCCGGATCCCGTAATCTGGGCTATGTCAGTTATGAACGTGGGCTCTTGGGGCCTTACCAGTACAACGCCTTCAGTGGCATTAGAAACCTGAACAACTCCCACTCTGGCCGCAAAATTTGGCGCAGCCGGCCTAGAATTTGTGTACGTTCCGGAAGTAACTGACGACAGATACAGAATGTCGCCGGCTGCAAAAGTCGAAGTATTTAGATCCCGTACGGCACCGAATGTAGTAATGTATCCCGACTGATTGAGGCCGATTTGCTCCGTTGCCACGCCCAGAATTTGATCTTGCTCGATTTCTTTCTTGAAAGACTTGACGGAAGCAATTGCCTTTTCGACGGTGACATTGCCGCCATTTGCGCCAGATATTCTAACTGCATCGCCATTATTAATAACGACGCCTGAATCGTTGAAGGCATAGACATGTTCTTCTTGGCCCAGCTGCAATCTGACATCAGAACCTTGCATATCGAGAGAGACAGTCTTATTGCCGTCGTCCCAAAACATTCGGCCGGTAGAATGACCAGTTACAGTTGCCTCAGTGTCAAACTGAAGCTCAGGAACATAGTGAACACCAGAAACCAAAACGTCGCCGGCAAAAACCGAAACGCCTCTGGCGTTATCTTCCTTAGCTCCAATGATGCCGGTGACAAAAAGAAAAGTATCGGTAGGAGAATAGTTTTGAGTGCCGCTGGTGATCTGTATGGAATTGTCGCCAGAGCTTGGCACAACTATCGAAGCGGAAAGCGAAAGGTTGGCGTCTATGTGGGTTGCTGCAACCCTCTGATTCGCGTCATCGTAGGTAAATCCAGCATTGCCACCAAACAGGCCGCCATCGTTGTACTGAACATTTGTATCAGCGCCGCCCGGTGAAGTACCGCCTCCCGTCGAACTAATCGTGATTGATCCATTAGACTGCGAGGAGATTGCGATATTGCTGCCGGCAATAAGATAAGAGGTGCCGTCCGTTAATTGAGTGAGCGAACCGGACAAGCCCTGAAAAGCAGAAACTGGATTAGCAAATTCAGCAGAACCCGTAATCTGATGCAGGTCCGTGAGCTGACCGCCGATAATGGTGCTGCCCGACACGTGAAGCTTGGCAAGAGGGTCAGATACCCCAATGCCCATTCTTTCAGAGCCAGTTGTAAAAACAAAATTCGGACTCGAATCAAAATCACCGTCAGTGCTAAACTGTATGACTCCGTTCGAACCCGAAGCTTCTATAACCCTAAATGCTGTCACGTTTTGCCTTCAGAACTATCTCATGTTTCATTACCTTATAGCAATTTTTGAGACGTTGTAAATGTTTGCTTGGCGATTAGCGCCCTGATCTAATGATCTCTCTAATGATTTTTTTCAGCTGCCTTTTGGCGCTTTTTATCTCTGCGCGTCGCGCATTCTCATATATGCCCTGCTCGCCAAAACGACGCAGGTATTTTTTGATCTTCTTGCGAAGACGCTCGGTGAACTCTGAGTCTGGATGGTCTCTGAAATACTGCGGAAAGTTGTAGCCTAGATCAATTTCATCGGCCAGCCTTGCCAGCTCAGAGACGTCTCCCTTTCTCGCCACCATTTGCTGCGCGGCAGACAGGCCAAATTCCTGCGCCAATCGCTCGGCAAACTCGTGGCCGAAAGCGTCGATTTCAATGCGAGACTTGAGATAATCAGTGACCGGAGCAGTTTCCTCTGGAATATCGTTCCACTTTTCATACTGCTTTTTGGCTTGGTATTTGGTGATACCCTTATCTCTTGCCAAAGAATCATACTGCCGCAGATGAATCAGTTCGTGACGTACCTTGATGGCCACGTCTTCCACCACTTTTTTGGCGTTGATCAGCTCCGGATCAAAACCTTCTTCAGCCATCACGATCTTGAGATAGATCTGGCCCTTACTGCGAGTCGACATGCGCGCTTCGGCGCCGATCAGATATCGATTGGGTTTTTCATCCGACTGCATCTCGACACCGTGATCTTCCTCGCTCAAGCTTTCGGCCACCACTTTGATGTTTAGACCGTGCTTTTTAAAAAATTTCTGCAGTGTCTTTTTAAGAAGATCAGCTGATTCTGTCAGAGCCTCTCGCCCAAATCGATCCTCATTGTCGTGCAGCCAAAAGCCCGAAGAGTAAAGAGTCGAGGTCAGGTCCTTGTACAAAAAAGAATCAAGGGGTGCTTCAAAAAGTTTCATTCTATCACACCTCCTAGCATTCGAGATTTGCCGCCACCCATCGGATCTGGCTTGTAAGAATAGTTATCGCCGCCAGAGTGCACAATAATGGACCTGCCTCTTACGTCTTCTAGAGTTAGCCTAGGCGCCAAAAGAATGGCGTCGATTGTGCCATCTTCGAGTGCATAAGCTCGAGGCAGATCGCCCAAGTGTCCATCGCCATAAGGTCCCAGATGCTTGCCTGTTCCCATTGGATCATAGTGTCCTCCGGCAGCCATTCCAGGCTGGATCTTGCCGTCTTTTTTTCCCGGGCCCACATCTGGATTTTCATGGATGTGAATGCCATGTTCGCCCGGTGGTACTCCTTCAGCCTTCAGTTTCACTATGAGACCTAGGTCGGTCTGTTCAAACTGAGCCGAGCCGACAGCTTCTCCCACTCCATCTTTTGTCAGTCGTCGCAAAATTGCCATGGCATCCACAAAATCGCCCTCTTCAGACTGCTCAAAGAGATGACCGTAGGACTCCCGAATCAATCCCATTTTTTTGTAGTAGTCACTGATCTTCTGAAGATATTCGGGCTCCCACTCGTTTTCGTTGCCGATTCGATCTAGAAAGAGACTGCTGGACGTGGCATCGTCGTAAGTCTGACCCGACTTTCTTTTTTTCATTATGCTTCCGTTTCTTCGTCTGGAGCTGCAGCCAAAGCTTGTTTGAGCTTTGTCAAATCAACATTTTGACCTTTGTCCATCAGTTTAATAAAAAAATCAGCAACCAACTCATTCTGTGCTGTATTGCGTCGATCTTTTTTAAGAGCAGCAATCAATTTTTGAGGCTCGTCAGCACCGATCTGATTTGCTAACTGCTTTAACTTTTGAAGCTGTTGACCTTCAATTGAAGCATCATCTTGTTCTTGAAGCAAACGTTTTTTAAGCTCGGTGCGAATCATCGCTCTCAGTTTGGATTCTTTGATAGGGGGCATGGTTTTCTCCTAACAGGTTACTGCAGGTAAATATCCCCCGCCAGATCTTTATGCAACCAAACGTTCCGGTCCGCCCTCAAATTTTTGGAGGTAATCAAAGACGGCCAGCTCCTTGGCCTTGGCTTCCATGGCAACATCGACCGATTTGCCACACGAATCGAAAGGCTCGTAGTAGTAGTCTGAGTGTGCTGCCAAGGATCTACAGGATGAATCCTCGTACTTTTTGCGGCTGTTGGAGTGGTGGCAGACAGGCCGAATGCCTTTGGGCCATGTCTCGTAAGCCATCAGAAACGCTTCCTCGTAGGTCGAATCCTGAGGTCCGCACGCAGCGTGGTGAGAATCAAAAACGATGGGAATTCCCAGGCGCTTGTAGACCGATTCGTAAAGCATCTTGGTGGAGTAGAGATTGGCCCTGTCGTCGTTTTCTACCGTCAGCCGACAGCGCACATTTTCGGGCAGCCTCTCGAAATTGCGGCACCAGGTGTCCAGGGCCTTTTCTCGATCGCCGTAAGCTGCGCCGATGTGGATGTTGATCTTGGCTTCATGTGTTCGTGGCATGCCGAGCATGTCCATCTGATCGCCATGAATCGAAAGATCCTTCACACAGTTGAGAACGACGTCTTCTTTGGGAGATGCCAAGCAATTGAAAGGCCCCGGGTGAAACGAGAGCCGCTGTCCTGTGTCTCGTGCCAATTGGCCGGCATGTCGCAAGTTCTCTCGGATGGCATCAATATCCGGCAGGTCGCTCCAGTCGTATTCGCTGGCCCAGGGAAACATGGTGGAAGTGATGCGAAACACTTCGAAACCGTTCTCAGAATTCCACTGAATAATCTCTTTTAAGTCCGTGGTGTTCTTTAGGGACAGCTCTGATACATAACCCAGGCCCTTAGCGTCAAATGTCTTACGACGCATCGTGCGATTGGTCATGATGCCGCGGGATTTTTGCAGCGTAAGATTGATGCAGCAGTAACCGTATCGGTTTGTCATTGCTTTCTCCATGGGCAGTTTATTAGATTTTATCACACTTTGGACCATAATTACACGTAACATCGGAGATTTATAAATGAAGCTAGAAGACGTTCTCAATGAATCGCTTGACGACCTGCTGCGCGAGGCTCTGCAGGAAGACAAAGACCAAAACAAAGACGGCAAAAATGATTTTGATGACGTTAAAATTGCCAGAATGAAAGCTTCTGGAATGTCTGATAAAGAAATTCGCAAGAAGCACCCTGATCTATTTGCTGAGTCTGATGAGCTGCCGGCAAGTTACAAAGCTAAGAAGGGCACCAAAAGAGGCGACAAGCTTCGAAAACTTACCGATCGATACAAAAATGCCAAGACAGAAAAAGAAAAAGAAGCTGCTCGCAAGGCTCGAGACAAGTATGAAGAAGAAATCGCTAAAAAGAACACTTACGGTAAACCAAAAAAGAGTAAGTACTCAGAATCTGTTTTAGATGATTTGTTAGATGACTTGTTGACAGAAATCGCCGTGGAAGAGGCTAAGAAAAAGAAGCCAAAAAAGATCAGTAAGAAAGTTGATGCAGCTCTGAAGAAAAAAGCAAAGAAGCACAATGCGCCTTTGGGGGCACTTAAAGCAGTCTATAGAAAAGGTATGGGCGCATTTTACACCTCCGGAGCACGGCCGGGGCAGAGCGCCCACTCTTGGGCCATGGGAAGAGTCAACTCCTTCCTCAAAGGCGGTAAGGCAAGAAAGGTCGATTCTGCGCAGTGGAACCAAGTCAAGAAGCATAGGAAAAAATAGTGATTAATAAGACAAAGTTGGCTGCGCTGTCTACTGTGATTTTTTTCTTGACGGGATTTTCAGGTGTTTCCAGTGGCAAACTACCTGCTCGATCAAAGTTCTACGACTTCTCTGACACTCTGATAGACGGCGAGATCAAGAAGCCGACCGCACTGTACACGGATGTTCGGCAGCAGGTCAAGTTCGAAAGGCTTCTCAAGATTCGGAAGTCCTTTCTGCGCAATCTCTTTGACACGGCAAAAGAGAGAGTCTTTAAGTAAGGCTTGATCCCTTGATAAATTCTTCAACGAATAGCCGAAGTTGTTTTTCAGCACTTTCCTGCATGCTGGTCGTGTCTGTCAGTTTTTGCCAGTGTTTTTGAGAAATGCCCATAGGCACTCCGCCGCGGCGTCTTGCAAGGTCTTCAGGCGTGAGATACATGGCCTGCTCACGAATAAGATTTCGAATTTGCCTTAGGCTAACTTTCACTTATTGCCCTCGGCAACCTCGTTCATCGTCTCTAGCGTCTTCTGAATCACTAGCTGCTCGATGCGCTTAGGATCCACCAACTCGGTCAGTTTTCTGAAGGTATCAACGAAGGAGGCCATCTCTTCCAGTTGCTCACTCAGCTTTTGAATGGTATCATCGACAGCAAACTCGCCGGAAACTGCGGACGTCTTCAGTTCCAAAAAGCCCTGCGTGCTAATGTTTCTCAGGCCATCGAGCTGAGTTGGTTGATTTGCTGCAGGCTCTTCTTTCTGCGCGACCTGATTTGATTGAACCGGTTGATTCTGAGATTCTTCGATGCGCTGTGTCGACCCTGAAGGTTGGGCCGACAGCCGATAAGGCATGTTAAGCGGCGCATCGATTCTCATCTATCAATAACCAGAAGCATCTTCTAATGCTTGTAAAGCCGCCTCAAACTGATCAAGTGCTGCCATAGCGTCGTTCATAAGCTCATGAGCACCAGACATTTTATTCCAAAGCTGACCTTCAGCAGGAAGCGCCATACCACGACTTAAAATTCTATCCGCGCGATCACGAAGAGACTGTTCTCTGTCGCGGATATGACTCCGAAGTTGAAACCTTGTCATGGGTTGTTCCGATAAGATTCGGGCTTTTTCTTCTTGAATAATTCTTCTTAGTTGTTGTTTTGTGATCTTCATTGCTCCACCTCTAGCTTTTTGTCGAAAAGGATGAGGAGTACTACCTCCATTCCCCTGCTTGGTTACCCTGCGGCGTGATTCGTTCTATATCCAACCCTCAGACATTTCTTCAGCTGCATTCACGAATTATTTTTGCAAAAAATTTGGGATTTACATCAACTATTGCAATTTTATTTTTTTGATATGCAAAAGCCTCGGCTAAACTAGCCGACTTTAAAGCTTTTTCAATATTTTCGTCGTCAATGTTCAGGTCAGCTATTTTGGGTCGATTACCACTTTTAGCCCAGCGAAAAATAATATTTTTCACTAAAGATTTTGCTTTGTCGTCCTTCAGTCCAGCCGCCTTTAAGGCAGCAATAGTATTGGAACCAACCAGGTAAATAACGGTCATTTTTGATTGATTTTTTGGCCGTTTAGCCCCCGGGGCACCTTTGATATTTTTACGAATATCGGAAATGTCTTTAACTGGGCCGGCATTAGTAAATCCTCCAGTGGAGGATTTTCTTTTTTTATCGCCTCTTGTTCGCGTATAAGAAATTCGATATTGATCGCCATCAACACCGCTGGAAATTTTTGCCAGCTCAGACTCTAAGCCATCAGAATTAACAAATACACCGTCAGCTTTTAATTTGGCCAATATTGAATCGTATCTAGCATGACGGTCAGCAAATTCCGGCGCGTCTTTATCGCCCGATCGTCGGGCATCGGAAGCGTATTTTTGAAACGTTTTCTTTTTTAAAATTCGAAATACCTTGGCGCCTTCAGGGTCAAAAACAACCACCGCATTATCGCCTTTGGCAATCTGGGCCGGCTCAACTGCAACCGGTGGAATTTCTGATCGCTGCGGCGCAGTTGGAATTTTTACCTTCTTTCTTTTGTCGACAATCATTACATTGACATTTGGCGCCGTTAAATCAAAATCAGGAAGTTTTTCTTTGATTGCCTGAATAACATATGGAATTTGACTGGCTTTTGTAATTTTGGGTGGTACGTCTGAAGAAACTGAATTAACTGTAAATTTAGCAACTCCACCCGTTTTTTCCAATTCTTCCGTGCCGCTGAGTCCGGTGATTTCGATTTCAGTTCGTTCAAAAAGATGATTATACAAACGTTTTAAATTTTCATTGACACCTTCTTCATCATAAAGCGTAATTGTTACATTTGATTCAGATTCGGGTTCTGGAGCGACATTTTCTGCCGGCGGAGTGTCAATTAAATTTAATTGTTGCAACAGCGTATTTAAAGTCCCCATTCGAGATGCCGACTTTGCGCGCTTTCTAATCAATGCTAAAGTACCGCCGGCGGCAACTGTTGAAATTCCAATGCCGGCAAGTACTGGCGCAGCGCCTGTCATTAATGCAACAGTTGATGCAGCTTTTGCAGATCCAACTTTTTTTAAAGTTTTAACGGTTATTTTTTTAGGTACCGATTTTGTGATAGTTTTTAACGCTGCATTCATCACAAATTGATTTAATTTATTTCCGACGCCAACGCTAAAAACATCTTTTCCGGGAAATTTAAGTCTTGCTGCAACATCGCCGCCCCTTGCTGTGCCGCCAGAAAAAAGATTCCAAAGGGAACCGTCCTGCCCTATATTTTTGACTCCAATATCCTCGGGGTTATTAATCGCTGTCTTCATCCACTCAAAAGCTTTTCCAGGATTGCCGCGGCCTTGCGTGAGAGAGGCAATATTTTTCAACCCGGTGTCTAAATCACCACCACCAACTTTAAGAGCTGCATTTTTTAAATCTTCTATAGAGGCATCAGCTCCAAGTAAATTTTCACCAGAGTCTAGCCCCATAATCCTAGAAACTTGCTGGGTTAAACCTCCGCCACCAGCTTTAACACTTCCCAAATTTTTCATTTCCGGATTTGCTTCGAAGTAAGAAGTTTTCATTTTTTCCATAACTTCTTTTGTTGAAGTATCCGTTATATCAGTTGTTTTGGGTATATCTAAAGTGTCCAAAACAAAATCGTGAAACCATGGTTGATTAGCAATCCAACCTAAAGCGCCCAAAGCCGCGCCAGTACCGGCAATAACCACCGGTGCCTTAAGACTGGTCATTCTTTGAAAAACAGGCGAAGATTTACCACGCATAATTTTTTCATATTCAGCGTCCGGATCAATTTCTTCGCCAGAATTCCGTTGTTTTTCGGCCTCTTCTTCAGCGTTTATTTTTTCTACTTCGGCTGCCCAATCTTTTTCCAAAAGAAGATTTAAATTTAAATTTTTACTTTCAACCATTTCGGATGACATGCCGTGAGCATCCGGATCTATATCGCCTTCTATGCGATCTCCGCCTCCAAATGAAGCGTACATGCCTCCCTTTTCACGTTCAGTGTCAGCCATATATTTTTGCACGACAATACGAAGTTGCTCGATAATGTCATTGGCAACTTCGGGAGGCAAGTAGCCGTCTTGACCTGACTTCTTTTGTGTAGCAGCCACAATTGAATCGTAAGTCGATGCGATGGTATTGACGCCTGAAAAGAAAACATTAGCATGTTTATTGACCGGAAATTTTCGATCTTTTTCTTTAGAACCCAATCCTGTTTCTAATTCTTGAGTTTCTTGCTCTATGGCCTTAACCAGATCTTTTACCGTGTCGTGCCCTTCTTTTTCTGAAATTTTTGCAAATATTCGTTGCGCTTCTTCCCATCCTTTGGGTTCTTTTTTAAGCTTAATTTTTTTGAGAATATTGTCAATTCCGCCGGCAAAAGAACCAATGCCGGCTTGAACAGAATCCCAAAAACCCTCTGTTAGCAGAGGCGATTCTGATTCTATCAGACCGCTTTCTTTAAGTTCTGCTATAGTCTTTTTAACAATTCTGGAATAGAGATCGTTTTTTGTGGAGCGATAAGCCAAGTAAAACGGATGCAAAACTTCGTTTAATTGAATTAATTCAATTTTTTCTTCTAAGATTAATCTTTTTTGAGACGATTCAAAAAGCAAAGATAGCGATTTTCTATTTTTAGCATGCTTTTGTATTAAAGCTTTTCTTTCAAAAAAAAGTTCTTGAGTTAAAAAAGCTCCACATTGATAATTGGATTTTACTTTATTTTCGCTTAACCACCCTTTTAAAGGCATACCAGGCATGCCGCGGTGGTCACCTATGCCATAAGATGGAGAAAAATATCCCTTTTGGCCCGTGGCAACATCTTCAAAAACTGGCTCATCAGGACCCCAATCTCCCGGCTTTATTCCGACAAAGCGCAACTCTGTTCCAACTGGCAAATCGCGCTTGCCTTCCCAACCGCCTACTGATAATGCACCGTCACCCCAAAGCCTAGCTGAACGTTTACCTGAATGAATAACGCGATATACTTTACCAGTTTTTAATTCCACTTTAGTTCTCCAGTTCTGTCTTCACGCGTTGTTGAAGCAAATAGCTGTGTCCCTCGTGCACATTGGCCGAGGCAGCCAGCATATCATTGAGCCCAAGGGAGAGCATGTCTGCCTCTTCCAGTTCCGCAAACATCTGCTCGACGAGCTCCACATAGTTGCGTTCGATCTCCAGGCCGACTGCTGCCATGGCCAGCGAGGAAATGGCCGGGGGCGATGGATAGCTCTGTAGAACCTGCAGCGCCATCTTGGTGATGTGCATCGGACATGCAATGCCTTCATCGCCGGTGACCCCAACAGCTTTCTCCACAGCACCGTCAATTTCGTCCTGTATGGCCACGTAAATTCTGCCAAAGATATCTACATGGTCTCCAGCGAAAGAAGCGCCACGTGTGACGTGGTGCGCACCGTGAAACCACAGCTGCATGCCGCGAAGCATGCCGAGCCACTGGCTGAGCCTCCTGGAGAGCAGTGTATTGTCGACGGGCTGTTTAACCGACCCTATCGCTTTGGCAACCAGCTGTGCTTCAACAGCATCGTCTGCTGGACATTCGCGAATCAGATCACTCATGAAAGTCACCTCCAACAAAAACTTCAAGCTCGCCAGGCATGTCCTCGCCTTTGGACTCCAACTTGTACTCCAGGTATTCACGCACCGAGTTCATCATCAGTTGCGCCTGAGCAATCTTATACTCGCACCACTGCGGCAGGTCGTCTTCATCGTTGAGCAGCTGATAGAGCCTGTAAGCATCGACCGCAATATTTCTCAGAGCGCCACGAGCCATTCTGCCCTCTCTCGAATCGGAAGCCGTGTGACCGTAGTCCAGCATTCTGCCTTCGTGCGATTCGTTGATGGGCGAAGTTCTTGTGTAGGGCTTTTCAGGATAAAGATCGCTTGTGTCTTCTGTCCTCGTAAAGTGGTTCTGAGCTCTCATTCGGTACTGCTCTCTCTTGGCATGCTGCTTGACCTGCTCAGCCATGTAGAGATCGCAGCCGTGATCTCGCATCAGATCCGCTTCGCTAACGGCCAAAAGCTCAGTAAGCTCCACCGGGCGGAGGGGAGCGTGAGACAAACATTTGACAATGGCCAGTTCCAAGTCTCGTTTGGCCTCAGAAAGAATTCTTTTATTGGTGTGCATGTGACTACCTCGCTTGGTTGTAAATATCACCGACGCGAGTAGTTTGCACTCCTGTATCCCAAAGATCGCAAAGTTTGAGCGTCGAGCCTGCACAACTCTCTGGTCGCCGCAACTTTGCGTTTGGGAATGTAAAAGCCCTGGTCGTCTCGCCAGACTTCTACCGGTCCTTTTGTCGAAGCCGCCACAGCAAGCCTTGAACAGCCCTGAAGCACTGCTGCTTTTTCTGCAGACATCTTTTTGGGCGGCGCTTCGCCTCGCCTTGCTGACGAGATTGCCGCAGGAGAGAAAGCAGTGTAAGTCCGACCGGATCCATTTCTCACCTCCACAGTTATTGCAGCTTCGTTGTCTCGGCCAAGATTAAATAAGCCTCGACGAAAGGGAACGCCTGAAGATTTTGCATCGCCGTCTCCCTCTCGGCGCCTGGAACGCTCCTTGACCTCTTTGATGAGTTTGAGGCCTCGATTGTAGCGGCCATCTTTTAGTGTTTCCAGCGATTTTTTACTGGCGTGGATCTCCATTACCGGAGCGGTCTTGTGGTCCCATATCATGTGGCCCACATATTTTTCGACGTCTTTTGCACACAGGCGGCACTCGTCGATGGCGCCGATTTCTCGGTCCGCCGCGGTAATTTTTGCTTCACAGTGTTTGCATTGCATGTTGCTTCCTCCTGACGACATTATACCACAGCAGACCGAGAGATTACACTTTAATCAAGATGATCGATGCAGAGTTCAGACTCGAGCACATGAACCACCTGATCGTATTCAGTTGCTTCGTGCGATTTGAGCTTGGCTTTCTTTTTGGCGGCAGAAAGAGCAGCTTTGAAAACCTTGGGATCAACGCGATCTTTAAATTCGGCCAACACCTGTTTTTTATCCTCTTGCAGAAGTTTGATTTCATTTTCAAGGTTCATGTAGCGCTCAAAAAGTTCTTTTACGTCTTTGTTAGTCATTTTTTTTATCTTCCTGTTTTTCTAATATAGCAGTGAGAATAAATGCACTGACCACATTGATCAGTGCAAATCCGTAATTTTCGATGATGAGATTATTAAGCAGCATCACCAGGTTGAGAGAGATGCCGGCAGGCAGTACCAGGTGCCAGATCGTTTCAGATCTTTTCACAGTACTTTTTGTGTGCCATGATAATCGTTCCGTTATCAAGGCTCACCCAGTAATGACTGCCGATACCTCCAATGATTATGCCCAGATCGTTTTTTGCCACGCGCACTCGATTTCCGTTGACAGCCATATTAATATATACGCCTTCAGTCATAGAAACCAGAGGACCCGCTTCGACGGGCAAATCGTAAGTTTCAGCCTTCATCGCTCGCTTTTGTCGACTTTTTCTTGGTAGCTTTCTTCTTGCGAGTCGTCTTCTTGGCCGGCTTAGCTTCTTCTACTACAGCTGCCTTAGTAACAACTACCGGCTCTTTGACTTCGACTTGCATGCCGCCCGTATAACTAACGTTGTTTTCTGCTTTCGGTTTTTCAGCCTTTTTGACTGGTACTGGTTTGGCAAAAAGTTTTTCCAGCGAGCCGTCGACGGGCAGATCAACTTTTTTGCGCTCAAAGACAGCCTTGGCCTCTTCCAGAGTTTTTGCACCCTTGACGAAATCTTCGAGCTTCATCCTTCTTCTCTTCGATAAAAATTCCCATGTTGCCATTTTATTCGACCTCCGTAATCAGAGCTGCTACGCTCATCTGAAATGTGGGATTCTTGGCAATTTTCATGATGTTGTCTTCGTTGGTCTCAATGCCGCGCTCTTCGCAGATGGGCTTGGCAATCTTGCACATTGCTGACAGCAACACGTTGCGAACATTGGAGGGACCGATCTTGATCCCATTTTTCTTGCACTCCACCGAAATTTGCCTGTAATTTTTGGCACCGGGCATTTTTGAAACTGAACAGTACCCGTTGTCAAACGTTTTGCCTTTTGGCATTGCCATTAAATATCTCCTTGCTCTTCTTCGAGGCCAAATCGCATTTTGATGATAATTTTTTCGCGCTCCGTCAGAGTCTGCAGCGCCTCTTGAATCTTGGCCTGCAGTCGATCACCGTCGATTTTTTCCTCTGCCGAAATATCTTCTGATGGGATCATTTCAGACAAGGGTGCCAGACCAGCATCATCTGAATTAGTATAGCGCGGCTGATCAAGCGAAACGGAAGAGGCAGCAGACTGTCGCAGCGATGCCAGCGTCTTCGTCGTCGTATTGAACATGTTAGCCACTTCTTTGTCTGTCGGACGCCGACCGAACTGCTTCTGATAGTCTTTTTCGAACTGTGAAATTTTATACAGCTTGAAAAAAGTGTTAGAAGGCAGATCGATCGGGCCGCAGTTAGCAGCCAGATACTGACGCACTGACTGCTGAATCCACCAGTAAGCATAGGTGGAAAACTTGAATCCCTTGGTCCAGTCAAAGCGATCAACTGCATGCGTCAGACCAATGATAGACTCTTGGAAAAGGTCTTCTAGGTCAACGCCTTTGTTGATGTACTTTTTGGCCACACTCATTGCCAGGCGCAGATTGGCTTTGATCATCTTGTCTCGCGCCCGTTTGTCTCCTTTTTCAATTCGCTTTGAAAGCTCTTGTTCTTCTTCTTTCGTAAGCAGCTTTGTTTTGCCAATAGAATCAATCAACGAAAATGAAGTTGATTTCATATTTTTGATCTCCTCGAGATCTTAAGTTAAACCTTATGTCCGCGATTTTGTGCTTCGGCCTGCAGGTAACACACCTCGACTTCAGCTTCCTGCGTAGACTCGCCAGCTTTGCGCTTCTTGGAAATAATGCGCTTGAGCCTTTTGATAGAGCCAAAGAGCTCGTCATCTGACATGGACAAGACGTCCTCATATTGGAATTTGGGAACTGTGTATGCCATCTTAAATCTCCTTAAATACTGTTAAAGTAGGCAATTTCGTTGTTCTCACTCGAGAATTCCTCTGTTATTATACACCCAATTGACAATAAATTACACGCAACTGACAAACTATGTTCCACTGCAGACACAACGACTGCATGTGGATCAAGTATGCCAAGTTCAAACATGTTTCCATATCTATTATTTTTACCGTCATAGCCGAAATTTACAGCCACACGATTAATTTTTTGTACTACCAAATCGGCAGAGACTCCGCAGTTTTCAGCAATCTGCCTCAGAGGCGACTCCAAAGCGTCTAGAAATGCAAGAGCCCCAATACCGTAAGAGTTTTTAGGCTTGAACTGTTTTGCTGCGCGCTTTTTGGCTCGAGCCAGAGCTACACCGCCGCCCGGCTGTACCCCTTCTCTCAGAGCTGCTCGGGCCGCATGCAAAGCATCGTCGACTCGATCGCGCCTCTCAAACATTTCTGCCTCGGTTGCCCCACCGACTTGAATGACAGCAATGCCGTCACTGAGCCTCTTGAGTCGCCTCTCTGCGATCTTTTTATCGTCTGAGCCTATTGCAGGATCGTCCAGAACTTCTCGCGCGGATTTTGCGCGGCTCTGCACGTCGTCATTTTGCTGCGTGCCAAAAAGTAGCGTGGTGCGATTGGTGACAGTCGCTTTTTTGACGCTGCCTAGTATTTCATCTAGCTCTTCAGCTTTCAGTGCCTGTTTTGCGTCGGTGACCACTGTGGCACCAACCAAAGCCGCCAGGTCTTGCAGAGCTGTGACTCGAGCTCCAGCAAATTCCGGCGACTTGATGACGCAGACTTTTAAGCCGGCTTTTACGCGATTCAGAACCAGTGCCTGAAGCGCTTCTCCACTCACACCGTTGCAAACTATCAGCAGACTGCCGCCCGATGCCGCAATGCGCTCCAGGGCAGGCACCAGAGGCGCCAGAACAGTCAGCTCATCGTTTACCACTAGCACATCAGGAGAATCGAGCTCAGCGACCTGTTTTGCGGTATCTGTTACAAAATAAGGCGACTCATATCCTCTGTCGATATAAGTGCCGTCAACAATGGTTAATGTGGTATCATAACCTTTTGCATCCTGTACTGAAACAGCACCATCAACACCGACTCGATTAATTGCTCTGCTGATAATCTCACCTAGGTCGCGATCTCCGTTGGCTGAAATGGTTGCAACATTGATAAGCTCGTCCTCGCCAATTGTGACGCGCGTTGACTCAAGTTCTTTAGTCACTTCTTCCGCCGCGGCTCTCATGCCGTCCAGCACGTCGACAACGCTGTGTCCAGCCGCTAACAATTTATCGCCGTTATGAATGATTTCGCTGGCCAGCACAGTCGACGTGGTTGTGCCATCTCCTGCCACAGCAGCGCTGCGTTGCGCTGCCTCACGTACCAGGCTGGCACCAACATTTTCGTAAGCATCTTCTAGAAAAACAGAACTGGCTACAGTCACGCCGTCTTTGGTCAAGTGCGGTACTTCTCCGTTGCGACAGATTGCCACGGTTTTGCCCATAGGACCCAGAGTGACTTTGACAGCCGCAGCCAGCTTTTCAACACCGGTAATCAGCTTGGCTCGAGCTTCTTCGTCAAATAACAGAGAAGAGCTCATCCCTTGAGGACTCGCTTATTTCCCTCTGCCAAAACGGTAGCCTTGTATCCCAAGACTCTTTTTTCTCCTGACTTCACATTTTCTGCTACTACCAAATCGCCAGCAACATAAGCATATTCTTCGCTGGTGATCGTCTGTGCATTGCGCAGCGATTGAAGCTGCTGGGCGCTTAAAAGCACTTTTGTGTCAAACTGCATATTTTCCTCCTGCGGCCGTAAATTGATCAATCCATTTTGGCCACGCTTTTCCAATAATAGACTTACAGTTGCGTTTTGTGAATTCTTCTTTTAAAGAATCTGCCGCAAAATCGCTCTGTATACAAATTAGGTCTGATTCTTCCACGTCTTTCAGCGTAATAACCTGTCTGGCCACTTCAAACTGCTGCCTTCGTTCGGGCTTGGCATCTAAAAATTCGTTGAGTGCTTCAGGTGATGCCGAAAGAACGTCGGCGCGCTTGGCTCCCACACCTGCTACCCCTGGCACATTATCAGCAGAGTCCCCTTTGAGAGACTTCCATGTGATATAGTCTGTGTGCCATGGTTCCAAGAATTTTTTCTTTTTTGGATGCCAGAGCCCAACTCTGTCAGAAATAAGCTGAATAAAGTCGCTGTCGGTAGAAACAATAACGACTTGATCCTCTGCATGCACTTTTGTCGCCAGATAACCAATGACATCATCACACTCGTATCTGGGATGTTTAATATAGACGAAACCGCTCAATTGCTTGATCGTCTCGAATATCTCGTCTTTTTCCCGATAAAAGTCTTCAGGCGGCTTATTGGTGCGATTGGCCTTGTAGGAATCAAGCAATACAATGGATTGCACCGGTTTGCCTTCATCGACAATATAAACTAGGCCTGACTGGTGATTCTTGAGCTCTCCCATTAACATGCGAAAGAAATTGAAATAAATCTTGTGAGGCCCAGATCCAAAGCCGAACCTGGCTCGATGCATAAGATTATGAGAATCAATTAGCAGGACTTTTTTGCTTGTCATGATTGCAACTCGGGCGGCAAGTGTACGCGGGCTCTGGTACCATCATCCAAAATTATGGTGTCAGTTGTTGATGAAAAAGAACCCGACAATATAGAATTTGTCGGCTGCGGAAATTCCTGAACATCAAATCGCTCTTGAGCTTTTGCTGCAGCTTTTTCCACCAGGCGATCTACCATTTCAGTGGCCAGTTGCAACAAGTGACTTCGGGCATCATCGATCCTTTCAAAGACGCCAGCCAGCATATTTTTTTGCTGCCATGACTCCAAAGAAAAAGTCTCGCCTTCAGCATTTTCACAAACGTGTTGGATTGTCACGCCGTCGATGGTCTCGTCGGTCTGCTTTCGTACCACCTTGCAGGGCTCGACCGTCTTCGACTTGCCCACAATAACATAAAGCACCTGTCCAATTCTATACATCAATTCACCGCTCCATATTCAAAGGTGTATTTGGTTGGAGTTGTTTGCCAGTATTTGATTGATTTTTCAATCTTAGCTTTTTTCTTCTGAGCATTTGACGAACATGCTGCGAGTCTTTTGTGCAGCTTGTCGAGTTCCATTTCGTTCTTGCTCAGCATTTTACCCCAGAGCACATTGCATTTTGCCGCGGCTTTATGTTTGATCATACGTGACTTGCCACGAGAACCTGATGCCGGTGGGGCAAAATCTTCCTTTGTAAGATCAGTATAGTGCAACACCACAAATTTTTCAAATTGTTCATCGGCTACAATATACAGATAATCTAAGCTGCCTTTATTGCAAAGGGTAGCCCAGTCAGTCTGAAAGGAAATTGCGCCAGACTGATGTGGACTGGTGATCTTGCATTCTAGCTCTTTTTGTAGCTGTTTAATTACAATGTCTGGCTCGCCTGTTTTGCCTGAATTATCAACACCTTTAAAGTCTTGACTTAGCGCTCGAGCAAAAAATTCTTCTTGAGCAGAAGACATCAAGATGTTGCGTCGCCCCCTGTTCTCTTCCAGCTGTAAGCCAAAATTTTCGTGAAGATCACGCAGCTGATCGTAAAACTGCAGCATGCCCTTAAGAGCTTTTGACACGTGATCTTTTGTAATATAACTCATAATAACCTCTTAATAAAGGTAGTACAAATGAATTATAACAACGAATTGGGAGCTTTACACTTTTGTGACTGAATCTCTCACTCTTTGAGTGATTTTTTTGCCGGCTTCAACAGCTTTTGCCATTGGCTCGAGGCCCAATGCAGCACGGACTTGATCGTAGACAGGTCCGTCCAGTTTTTCTTTAAGGACTGCCATGTCGGCATACTGATGCAGATTCATTTCTATCACTGGCAGCTCTTCACCGTCTTGTCCCGGTTCAAATTCGCCCGTTTCACGCGACTCAAAAATGAATAGCATGCGTGGCATCTCTTCATCTTCCGGAACTGTAATAAACGGAATATGACTTGACAGACCGTCGCCGTCAGCATCTTCATAAAAAATTTCAGGAACCCAACGTTGCTTCATGATTTTCCTTTGCTATCATTGCTTGCGAAGTTTCTTGAAATCATCATAAACGCCTGCATACTCTTCGTAAACTTCAATAAATTCGTCTGCTAATTCCCCAAGTCTTTGCTTGCCAGTAGGGCTTATAATATCTTGAACAACTGGATCGTTTTTAGATTTGGGTAAAGCTTTAACTGCATCTTGAACTATGGGATTAGCCTTTTCTAGACTTTCATTAAATTTTTCTTTGATTTGTTTTGTTGCCATTTCAAAAGCACTTTTAGCTGCCATAAAAGCTAATTCTTTGTCACTTATTGCATTTTGTTTATTGTTTTGGCGCGCTTTTTTGAATTCAGGGTCGTTTATAAGATCTTTGACTTTTTGTTCAGCTTGGTCTAAAAGATCGGTCATTTCTTTAATTTTTTCTGGCGGTATTTCTTTCTGTTGCGCCATTTTTTTAATGGCCGCTTGAAATTCACTAAAGCTTTTTGCATCGACTATTTGCTTAGTTGCAATACTTAATTTCATAGGTTCTATAGTGTTTTTCATTAAATTTATGTCAGCGCTGATCAATTCTTTCGCCGCTGGAATCAATTGATCTTGCATAATGCCATAATATTCTAAAACTTCTTCGATCCATTTTTCAGCACTCATATTTGAAAATTTTGCTTGTTCAAGCAAAGCAACTTTACGTTGTTTATTTTCATTTTTTTCGTTGTCTTTTGAACCTAAAAATAATTTTGCTAATTTAGCATTGATTGTATTAAGTTGGGATAACTGATCATTAAGAGAACCTAGGCCCAAATTTTGCGCGTCGCGAAACCTTCTTTCATCTTCTTCTTTATCACCAGTTCCCATAAAGCCACCAAAATCAGATGATTTACGCATAATTGATGCCCAGGGCTCGCCAAAAATAATTTCTGCTGCATTTTTGCCGGCTCTCAATGAAGCTTCAATTCCCTTAGTTGCCAAATAATTGCCGGGTGCTATAGCCAAACCAATCAGAGGGTCAAAAGAGCTTATGGCATCAAGATTTTTTTGCACTAAAGGACGCCATTCGTTGTAAATGACATCATGTTTTTTCTTATAAGAATCATAAGCCTTTTGCATTTTCTCAATGCTTTTAGCATCAGATTTTCCAGAATACAAAAATTTTGCCACATTAAATTGTAGCTGATTCGACATGTCCATGAATGCTAGTTTAAAATTTTTTAATATGTCTTTAAAAGCATCTCCAACACTGGCAAAAAAATCTTCTCCGTCATATTCATTAAGCGCTTTGTTTTCTCTCAGGATTCTTTCGTATCTGGTCTTTGCCTCTAAATAACGAATTTTTTCTGCGACTTTTTTGGATACCATGTCAACCTCACAAGATGCCGGACATCTGCATAGCTCTTATGGAAGACCGACCGGTTCTGCGCGTGATTCTCTGTCGCGTTTCGGTCAGTGCTTCCTTCTTTCTCAGTTCTTTTTCTACAGCGCGAATTTTGCGGCGCAGGACTCTCAGAACGCCGTTATAATATATTCTCTCGTCTGATCTCGTACTGGATAGGTCTCGAGTACGCTTGGCGTCTTCCATTCTCGCATGTAAGTCGTCCAGACATGCCTGGCTGTGACAGTCCACCAATCGGCCTCGCATGGTCAAGTGCTTGCCGTCGTTTTTGGCCTCTGACAGCAAAATGTCTAGGTGATGCACATCTTGCATTATGCACCTACGACAATAACACCAGACGGCTTGGAGCTGTTGATTTTTGGCTCTTTTTTCTTTTTTGCGGCCGGCTTAGCTTCTTTTTCGGCCTGAGCTGGATCTAGAGCTGCAGAACCGGACTTGACTCCGGCCATCACTTGAGCCAGACTGTTAAGATAGACCAGCACCTGTTGCCGTTCTTCTCTGCCAAGCTTATCGAGATAATCCTTGAGGTTCTTTCTGACTTCCGGATCCTTGACTGACTTTCCGCCGCGCAAAAGATTGATGTTGTTGGCTATGGCTTTAAAGTCAGGATTCTTGAGTTGCTTGGCCGTCGGATCCTTCATTTTTTTCGAAGTGGGAGTACCTGGCATCTCTTTGCTTTCTTCTTCGCCTGACTCTTTAGATGTCGTCTTTTTGGGTTTGGGAGCATCGCCTTTAAGTTTGGCTTCCTCTTCCTGATCCTCTTCGTCAGCTTCTTCAACTTCATCGGTTGACTTATTGTCTCCTGCGCGCAAATCGAGCTTGTCGACCACGGCTGCCTGCTTTTTCTGCCTGGCTCTCTCGTCGCCCATTGTCTCATTGATTGCTGCTTCAATGATGCTGTCTAGCTGATCAAAAAGGTTCATTTTCCGTACCTGACCCTCTGCCTGGCATGTTCGCGATATTTTCGGTCCAGCTCCTGACGCTTTTGCCACATCTCATTGGCTTGATGTAGTTTCTGTAGCTGTTCTAGACGCAATCGGTCGCGATCTGCCAGATCGTCCATGAATTTATCAAAGTAGTTTTTTTGCTCTTCCATGCAACTAAATATCTCGAAAAACAACAGTTACCTGCCAGGCTCCGTCTTTTTTAATTGCACTGGTGCTTTTGCAGTTTTTTGCTGCGCCAAAAAGGGTCAGATAGGCGTCGGGAGGCAAAGGATTGGCAAAGTGATGGAGATGCAACACAGGAACTTCTAAAGTGGCTGAGTAGTCGCTCCAGGCTGTTATGTCGTAGGCATATGTCGAATCGCCTAAGGAAAACTGAGCTTCGTCATTGGCGGTTAGGTCGACTTTGCGGGGCTTTTTTTCAGCGCAAGACTCGTCGAATCTCTCTTTTAATTGATCGCTGACAAAAAAGCTCTCGGCGTTGAGATCACTGTTGGGAGGTGACGTCGGCATAAATCTCGTCCACCTTTTGAGCCCATTCGACGTCCAAGTCCGTCACGCGCTCCATCACTTTGGTATTGATTCGAATGAGCACCTTTGAGCCGTCAACTAACAGTTTTCCGTGATGCTTCATTGCCTCTTGTAGTTGAATGACGTCTTCCAGAAAGTAAATGAGCTGCTGAGAGTTTTTGAAAGTGAAGAGCTTCTGCAGTTCCTCTTCCGGATCTTTAATGTGCTCCCAGGTCTGTTCGCTGGGGGTAATCGGCACTTGTCGACCCGGCGCCTCTCTCAGAATTCTTCGAGGGCGCTCAGAAAAATAGTCGCTCATGAGTTCTTTCAAAATGGTCACTTCACACCTTTTCGGCCACGTAAGGATCCCCTGCAGCCTTTTTAACAATGCCTGCCAGTTTAGACTTTGACATCTTAGAATATCTTTGCAGCGCCGTCTCGATAAAGTCGTCTCCTGAAGTCGCCAGGTCTTTCATGGCTTCAAAAGAAGAAGCAATTTTTCTCTTAGCCCTCTCGCCTTCTTCTGCCGTCATTTTGCCGCTAGCCACATCTGCATTAATTCTCCTATCAACCAGGCTTAATTTGCGAGGCATTTGGCCCATGAGCTGATTGGTGAGAGTAACTTTGGTTTCATCTGAGACGCCCAGATCGTTCATGAAAGCATCCAGCTCTTTACGGCCACCTCTCTCCAATTCTTTGACTGCCGGCAAAACGATGGCATTGCCTAAAAAATATTTGAAAGAGGGCAGATTCATCACGTGATTTTTGTTAGCACGTAGCATTGCCAGCTCGTCTTCTTCCAGAACATTGGCCTGATCCAGCACGTCGACGTATTCTCCCGCTGCAAATTCGATCAAAGCATCTAGGTCGCTTCGGCGCACGTCGCTCAGTCTCGCAATTCTGGCCAACATGCGATACAGGAAATTTTTAACGCCGGATGGCCCTGAAAAGCCGGTCTCTTTTGCGATATCTCCCAGGGTCATTTCGTCGGGAGTACTCGTCGGCATGGCTTTAAAATCGCTCGGCCCAAATTCTTCTTCGAAGTCTTTTTGCATTCTGGCGATTTCTTCGGGCGGCAACTGTTCTTCGTCCTCCATTGCCTCAACGATCATCTTTTTAATCTTTGCTCTCAGCTTGGATTCCATCACTTCTTCTCCTGCTCCAATACCTGCATCTTTCAGTAGTCCCTGATCAACCATCTTTTCAATCTTGTTTCTAACCAGTACGTAAAACTTATCGATTTCTTCGTCTGGTACATATGAGGCCAGAGTGGCCATGGCTAACTCTAAAGCCTTTTTGCTATTAGGCCTGAAATCTGGATCGTCGACCGGGGGTCGATCCGCTGTCAACTGAGTCGCAACTTGCTCTCTGGGCACAATAGGCTCAAAGTCAGGCAGTGGTTCATTGGTAATATCTGGGCCTGGTCGATCATAGATGCCGTATGCAACATCGATGTGGCCCCCAGCAGATGACTCTACGATTTTTTTCCGGGAGTTTGCCATGCCTCTAAATATTGTTCAGTCGACAGTTTTGACAATGTGAGCTGCGCCAATTGCCAGGCCGATTCCCAATGCGATTCCAAGCGGCACCAGAAAGCCGGCTTCTTCGTACCAGGGTTTTGGCATGTAGTTTTCTCTTAGAAAATCAATCTGTTCCCGATTGATGTCTGAAATCTTTTTATGCTTTTCTTCTAAGGCCTGCAGTTTGCCATTTGCGATGTCTAACTTTAGCTGCACTTTGCTGACAGCAATTTTAATTTCCGCCGCGGCTCGAGCTTCTGCTAGCTTCAGGGAGATCATGGTCTTTCGCTCGGCCTCGATTCGTGCTGCCAAGTCTTTACTAAACAAGATGCCTTCGAACGGAGCCCTGTCGCCTTTGGACAAGGGTGAGACAGCCTCAAAAACGGATCTGGACTTTTCAGGCTCAGCTGCCAGAGCTGCTTGATGCCATGTGGAAAACGTCAAGCAAAAAATGCACAGCAGAGAAAACTTAGTCATTCTCGCTGTCCTGCTCAGGTAAGACAACGTTGACTCCCAGGGTACTACCGATTTTTTCGGCCAGGTCCTCATTGCTAGCATTTCGATTGTCTTCAGTTCGGTCCTGCACATCTTTCTTTGCCGCGGCAATCTCTTCGTCTTGTACTTTTTTGGCGTCATCGACTCGATCCTCGTGCTGCTGGTTTGCATTGGTTATAGCGTTAGAAACTTGGGTGTTGAAATCCTGCTCTGCCTGTTGCGTCTTGTCGGCGGCCTGCACTGTATTTTGCAATACAGCATTTCTTTTTCGACGATCCAGTATACTCCAAACGAAGACACCGGCTGCAACTAAAAATCCGATTAGAAGCTGCCAGTATTTTTTGACGAATGCAGTAAATTTGACCCAAGCCATTATCAGTCTCCAAATGGGTTGTCATGCCCAATAGCCTCGTAGAGATTTTCAGTGTATTTTTCTTCTAGCTGACTTATGAGCTTTTCTTTCTTTGCTTCGCAATAATCATCGATAATTTTTACCAGTGCTGGATGGCCTTCTGCATACAGACCGGCTAAATGCTCGAATATTTCCTGCATAGACAAATCTTTGGACACAGCAGCTTTTTTAAAATCAATATGTGTCTTGGCAAATAGAGCTACGTGAACAGATTTTTTACGCTTAGCATTAAGCAGAGCCTTGACTCTAGCCTCCGCCTTCACCTCTTGCTCCGACCGCGATCGGCGCCGGGGGGAGCTCTTCTTCTTTGCCTTGTTTTGCGATGTCATAATCGTCTTCCAGGATGTCCAGTAAAACGCGCGCAGTGTCCTCACCATAATGATTATTGATAAAAGACTCAGCTTTGTTCAAAATTACTGACTCCCAATCGATTAAATTCTGATAGTTTTTGACCAGACGCGCAACGTTGCCGGCAAAAGAATTGAGATCGATGTCTTCAGCCGCGGCTTCAAAGAGCCTTCTGTACACCGTCTCTTCTAGTTCCTCAGGCCGATTAACGACTGCAGACTTTCTAGCTTCCTCTTCAAAGTCAACTAATAGAGCATTGAGTTCTTGATCAATAGAATCGCTAAGAGCGTACTCTTCTTCAGGAGTTACATCGACTTCTTCCTCTTCCTGCTCCTCTTCAGCTTCATCTTCGGCTTCGCCGGCTCCTTCAGCTTCTTCCTCTTCGCCCTCTTCTTCTCCACCGGGTGCATCTTCTTCTGTTTCTTCTGCTTCTTCGTCCTGCTCAAAAAGCATTCGATAAGCCGTCTCTCTAAGAGTGAATCTTCTATTCTTTCTCATTTCATCACCCGAGCAATTTTTTCGCACTTTTTAAATCTGTTTTCGATGACGTCCCAATTAAGTTCTCTCATCATGTTTTTGACGTAGCCTTCGAGGTTGGCAACGTAATCTCGATAGTAACAACCTTCACTGACGTCTATCACAATAACGGGGATGGCCGAAAAGGGCACACCAGCATCAGCAGTATCAACCACTAGATTAATGTAGCGCTGCAAGTAAATGCTGTAAGCCGTCACTGCATATCCATCCCGCGAGCTTTTGGCGCAGCCAATAAAGTCCTTTTGCCAATCGTCAAAGGTACCAAAGTCCCGTGCCAATCTCATATAACACAGCATGTCCATTGTAATAGAGCTGTTGAGATCGCTAATATTGTCCAGAAATTGACCCTGCAGAAAAGCGTCGTTGATTGCAAAGGACTCAGCAGTTTTGAGATTTCGAAACTTGCTGCTGACCTTATTGGCATTTTCGGGATCTGCACCTTCCAGTTCGGCGCTGATCTTGTTGAGTTGTTCGACTGTGTTCTCAAAGTGCTTGATTCTGGCCGACTTGACTTTAGGAGACAGCTTTTCAGTGCTGAGCGAAAACTTTTTAGGCTCGACCACGTAAGCTTCATTGAGAGCTTGTCTCTTCGGAAGTACGTCGTCAATCGCCTTCAGTACATCATTTTTCAGGTTGGGTTTGCTCATTTGACTTCGTACTCCTTTTCAAATTCTTTGGCCGACACTGCCATCAGGTCTTCTTCGCTTTCCTCTTCTTCCGGCGCCGGAAAATAATAGAGTGACTCCAGGGAAGAAACAGGATCGACCTCATAAAGCACTTTAGACTTTCTCTTGTCGGCCAAGACTGCTTCCTCGCCGGCCGGCTCAAATCTGGGCTTTTCTGGCGCTGCTAACATGACCGTGATTTCTCCATCGGGTTCCTGTAGCACTTGATCGACTGTATATTCAAACTGCGAACCTTTGTGGCGGACTTTGAGACCCGGAGAAATAATGATATTGCCGCGTTTGTCCTTAATGTCTGTTTCGTTCATTTTAAACCTGCGAGTAATTGCCAACGTTGCAATCGTTTAGATTCAGAAATTATGCGTCCGTATTTTCTGTTCAAATATGAATGCACAATTTTTTCAATAGAAGCATAGGAATAATTTATTTTTCCTTCTTGTTTTTTCTTGGCAATATGATCAACTAGCTTCGGAATAATCTTAATAAGATCATTTTGTAATTCTAGTGTGATTCCCATATTGGAACCCTTTCTTGATAGCATTTCTTTATGCGTTTTAAACCAGCTTACAATGGCTGCCTTAACTTTTTGTTCAATATTGTCTCGGTCCGAATCTTTTACAACTTTTTTCAAGCCATCTTCCAGATCGCTTACTATTTCGTCCGTCAAAGCATATTGTCTAGTAAGAGGATCAGCACTATTTTTCCAACGAGTCAACATGTCTGATATGACGTCACCAATGGGTTCATCGAGTTTTGATGCTTCAACTGCTGAATCTTTTAGTGCTTCTCTCGCTTTACTCTCAAGCTCTTGAGATTCTTGCTCAGATACTTCAGGTGTTTTGTCTGCATCTTCAGCTTTATCTTTTAATTCTTTTGCGGCTTCTTCGGCATCTTTAACTGCTTCTACAGATTCTTGAGCATCTTGTTTTTCAAGCTTAGGATTAAAAAACTTAGGATCCATTAAATTTTCAATCTTAACTTTCATTAAAGCAGCGGCCATTTCTTCTGGCATTTTATCTATCTGTCTAGACTGCGCTTGAACTGGTGCCATTAATTGCTTTTGAAGCCCCGGTAATATTTTAATGTTCTTGAAAAAATTGAACATATTTTTAATTTTAGTGCCATCTATTTCTCTTCGAATATCAGCTGCTGCCTTTTTTTGTTCTTCTTCTGTATTTTTTCCAGCAAGATTAAAAATTTGTTCGATTGTTGAATCTTTACCAGTTTTTAAAGCTTTTAACGCTTCTTCAGATTGAGCATTTATGTTTCCCTGTTTGGCAGCATCTTCTGCTTTTTTTATTATCGGATTTAAAGATCGACCAACACGCTGCTGGAATGTTTTCATCCCATTGACAATGCCACCGGCGAATGTTTGAGATTTCAAAGCTAATTCGCTGGCTGCATTCACCAAAGGAATATAATCCCTAAATTTTTCGAAAGTTTTGCCAATTTGCGGCAATTTAACCCACTTGTTAAAACCATCAGAACTTGTATCTAATTTTTCTAACTTGGCCAATGTTGCATCGGTCTGTTGTTGCAATACTTCAAGATATTTTTGAACTTCCGGAACAGCATCAAGAAACTCTTCAGGCGAAGATAATCCTTTATCAGCCTCAAAGTCATAAACTTTAAATTGTTTTAAATATTTTTCAACTGTTTCTAAATTTTTTGCTGCAGCATTTAAATTATCATTAACATTTTTAAAATCAGCTGCATCTAATTTTTCCACAAGCAAATATCGTATGGACATTTCGTGCAAGGATCGATCTGCATATTGCGGCAAAGATTGAATTTTGCGCAGCATGTCTAAGCTTTCTGCAATAATTTTATCATGATTCTTTAGTTGCATAGATTATAAGCCAGGTAAAGCTTTTACTAAATATGGCCTACTGATTCAGTCTGAAGAATCTAATGACACTTTTCGAACCTGTCGTTTGGCTCTTGCAAGCATGTCCAAACCCGAAGTATCTCGATAGGTCTCACAGTAGACGAGCTCGTCTATGCCGGCATTGATAATGGCCTTAGCACACATTTTGCACGGAGACAAGGTGACATACATTCGCTTTCTTTGCGGATTGTTATAGTCCATCTTGATCAGGGCATTGACCTCTGCGTGAATGCATCCACTCTGGCCGGGCTCTGCAGACTCAACTTCATTGGGTCCGCCGGCTTGATCACCATTGTATCCCATAGCCAAGACCTGAGTGTTATCATTGGAAACCACCACAGCTCCAACTTTGTGTCTCTGGTCAATGCTTCTCTCGGCAATAGACTGGGCAAAGCGCATCCAGATAGTGTCCCAATCGGGTCTTTTATTTATTCCCATGGCCAAAACAACTTTTCTACGCTTTCTGATGGTCCCAAAGTAAACCCAGCAGCTTTTTTATGTCCACCGCCGCCAAAGCGCGCAGCAATTTTTGATACATCGACTTCGTTCTTTTGGGTTCTTAGGCTGACTTTATGCTTCATATTTTTGTGATCGTAGTACCAAATAACAACGAAATCACAAGTAGGAGCCAATTGAGATCCAATTTCGCTTTGTAAGATTGAGCTATTTACCACGCAAACTTCATAGCTTCTCCATAAATTTTTTCGAGCACTTTGGCATATTTTCTTCATAACAATATTATTATAATGAAGAATAGTATAACCATCGCTCACAAGCTCCTCGAACTGCGAGAGATTATTCATGGCATCAAACGACTCAAAAGTAAAGTCGATCAATGAGGTTAGCGCGGCAGACACAGCTTTACTGTCTTCCAGCTCAAAACGCCATAGGTCTCTGTCCTCAATATAACGCAAAAAAATCGGAGGATCTTCAGAGCCATGAAAGAATTGCCAGGACAATATTGCGCCACTTCTACTCATGTCTAATTGAGCTTCAGGGATGCCGGCTAAATTTTCTTGGGCAGTTTTATGATGATCTAACACAATCAAAGAATTAGCTTTTTCTATCATTTTCTTAATATCATAACGCGAATAAGAAAAATCCAGAATGGCTACATTTTTACCTGTAACATTTGGTATCGGATCGCCATAGGATGCCGGCAAATACTGAGCTCGATCGCCCAGAAGCTTCCAAGCGGCCCAAGCTGCACCGAATCCATCAGGACAATTTGCGTGATAAATAACTAGGTCGACGTCTTGCGGATTGGGTCTCATGCTACCTCAAAAATGTTGTGTGCTGGTGGCATCTGGGCTCATATTTTTCTGAGCCTCCTACGTCAATGTAATTCAGACCTTCAACGCGAGCCACAGTGTAATAAGCATCATGATAACACATGGTGCAAACTGCCGGACACACTTTGATCTCGGTGGCCCATGGCAGCATGGCTTGCACTTCCGGAAATACTTCGCCGCGAGCGGAAAGTTGAATGGTGGAGACGTATATGGACTTGCCCATCTTAAAAAGCGAAATGAGGGCCTCAGCCGAATCATCGATCATAAATGCTTCGTCGACTGCCACTACATCGCATTCCTGTGCTGCCTCAAAAATCTCGCGACCATTGGAAACCCCGATGGCCTCTGTAGCGTCTCCAGAATGGGTCACGATTGATTCGTCTGCATATCTATGGTCTAACTTAGGTTTGAATGTCAGAACGTTTCTGGACTGGTATCCGGATCGATCTATAACGTTCAGCAGCTGACGAGACTTTCCTCCAAACATTGGTCCCGTGTAAATTACGAATTCTGGATTACTTTTCATCACTTTCCTTTTGTGATTTTTTAGGCGTCAGTTCCCACCAGGCCAAAGTGGATTCCAGGCCAGTTTCAAAATCAGTCTGTGGCTTCCAGCTGGTCTCTTCTGTGATGGCCTCAATACTTGCCTTGGTGTGCTTGACATCGCCAGGTCTTTCAGGCGCATGTGTAATTTCAATGTCACCAAATCGATCTTTGAGCATTTGAAGGATCTGATTGTTAGACAGACTCTTGCCGTAGCCCACATTGTAGGCCGCAAAGTCGCCTGTGTCTTCTGATGCCACTGTCACCAGAGCGTTAACCACATCGCCTACGTAAACCATGTCTCTTGTCTGCTCACCGTCGCCATCAGAGCGCAGAGGTTGATTCTGTTTGAGCTTATCGCACCAGGCTGCTACGGCTGTAGCGTAGGGATTATTGCCATAACAGCCCGGACCGTACACGTTAAAAAATCTCAGTGCTGCACTTTTGAGTCCGTAGAGATCAGCAAACTGTTTTAAAAACATTTCAGAGCACAGTTTTTGTAGGCCATATGGGCTTCTGGGCTCTTTGTGAAAACTTTCTTCTGTGGCTATTTCGTCTGGATGTGACGTAAAAGAGCCGTAAATTGCAGAAGAAGAAGCAAAGACGAACTTTTCAACTCCACTTTTTACAGCCATCTCTGCTAGGGCCACCGTCTTAAAGAGGTTGGTGTCGGTGGAGACAGTGGGATTTTCGACTGAGTACTCAACGCGTGGATTGGCTGCAAGATGAAAGACGTGTGTATATCCTCCCTGCATGATGTGCTTAATAACGTCGGGATCTGACATGTCAGCTGTGATGACCAGAGTCTGATCGCTGCCCAGATTTTCGCGCGCAAAAAGTATGTCGACCAATCCTGGTAAGACCGTTCGAGGCACCACGTCTTTTTCTATCAGGTTCTGAAGATAGCCTGAGCTCAAGTCATCAATAACTGTAACCTTCCAGCCTTCTTCCAATAGTTTTTTCACTAGGTGTGATCCAATAAAACCGCAACCCCCTGTCACTAGTGCTTTCATTAAGCAATTCTCCTTAGTTTTGTCACTGAGGTAGAGAAACCCCAGTTTGAATCATTTGATGCATGTGCCATCCAAAGTGAAAATCTTTCAGGCGGAACATTGTTTTCAAACTTACCCCATACACGTAACCAAGTCGCATTATGTTCATTGTCAATTGCCCGAATCCGATAAAACGTTTTTCCATTTTTCGTTTTCTTTTGGATTACATCTTGCACACAAAACCAACCAATACCTGCGGTTCCTGATTGTATTTTATGCAAGGAACTCACATTTTTCTCACCAAGTCTGTTCATTAGCTTGCTTGAGAAAAGTAGTTCCGGATCAACTGATGACGTTAGATCAAATTGTAAATTTATTTTTTGAGTTCGAGTCCAATCTTCCAAATTGGCATATTTTTGTAATAACACATCTACAATTGGTTCAGGTTCTATTTCTTCTTTTGCCAATTTCTTAAGCTGTGTAGTGGTCTTTCCATATCGACCTTTTTTCAAAAGAACATAGTTGTTTTCATCAGTAAATGTATACAACAGCTGATTATAGTTGATGTCACTTTGTTCAAAATCTTTAAGTGATGAAAGGGCTTCAATTTTGCACAGGGCTGATAGACATGTCTTGTTAATTTTAGACAATCTCCACTTGCCGTCTTCATTATAAAGAAAATCATCAATGCTGGCAAATGGGCGTAAATTCAAGATTTCATCTACGGCAGTCGCACCAATGCCTTTGACAGATGCAAGTGAAGGCACAAAAGCATCAATATCATCTGAAAATGCCCACTCTTTTTCGGAGTAATTAACATCAATTTGAGCAAATTCATAGCCCATTTTACGAATTTCGTTAATGACTTTTGTGAGTTTTTCCTGACTTCCACTCTCAGCCTGCAACACAGTGGACAACCAGTGTTTAGGATAATACGTTGACAACCAGGCACCGTAATAAGATACGATTGCATAAGAAACAGCATGGCTCAAGTTAAAACCGTAAAGCGAGAAAAAAGCAATCTTGTCAAAAAGCTCTTGCGCTTTTCTTCTTTCCAGCCCGCTAACACTGACACAGCCCTCAACGAACTTCTTTTCCAGCTCTTCCTTTTCTTTAGCTTTCTTTCCTAGTGATGTCAGGTCTTTCTTCACAAGAGTTTTTCGCATCTTGTCCGAATCACCAGGTGAAAATCCTGCCAATTGCTGAGCCAAAAGCATGAATTGTTCCTGGAATGCGATAAAGCCGTATGTGGATCCCAGTACATTCTTGATTGCAGGATGATCGTATTTAATATTTTCTGCATCACGCTTAGCTTTTACGTACAACTTGTGAACGTTAGCCTTGAGTGGCCCGGGCCGATAGATGGCTGTAATTGCCGCGAGGTCAGTAATGTTATCAGGTTGTGCCTCCAAGCAGAACTTTCGAGCACCAGGTGATGTAAACTGAAAAATGCCAGGCCAGTTACCGCCTTTGAAAACGTGATCAAAAACTTTTGAATCGCTTGGCTCAACATAACGACAATTTAGTTTTTCATCATAGAACTTTTTGATTTCTTCAAACTGCGGTTCTTTGGAATTTTGACTCTTAAGAATGCGACGAATACAATCTTCGACCATCTTCATTTGAGACAGTCCTAAAAAGTCAAACTTTAGAAAACCATTCTCTTCAAGGTTTCGGATGTTGACGCCCTCGGTCCAAGGTGTCTGTAGTTCACCACGAACCTTAATGAGCGGCATATGCTTTTCAAGCTCAGGACAGATAAGCACACCACCCGCATGTCGACCAATCGATCGATTCATCATGAAAAGCTTTTTAACCTTATCCTCAACCTGAGGATATTTTTCCATGAAGTTTTGATAGCGTTCTGAATACTTCATGCAATCTTCATGCTTCAGGACAAACATTGATTTTTCCATGTTTGGATCCTGTGCCCGGATTGAAACCTCGGCCTCCAGCGGACCCGTCACCGCATTTACCTCACTAAAGGGAATTTGATATAACTTGCTAATGTCCTTTACCAGGGATTTGAGCTTTAAGGTGTTGAAGTTGGAAACCGGAACCACAGCATCCTCACCAAAAATTTCCCTAGCGGCATTGATTAGCTCATCACGATCACCAACATCAGTATCGATGTCGGGCCACGATGCCTTTTGCTTATTGAGAAATCTCTCAAACAGAAGGCCGTACTTAACGGGATCAACGTGTGTAATGCCTAGCAGATAGTTGACAAGGCTACCGGCGCCGGAACCTCGACCGGCACCTGGAAGAGTTCGATTTTCGGCAAGCTTAAAAACCTTCTGAAGGGTCAAGAAGTAATCCGAAAAATTCAAGTACTTAATATCGCCAAGCTCCATCTTGGCTCGTTCAACATACTCAGGTTTTTCATGCAGTCCTTCGGCAACCAAACCGTCCTTGACCAATTGCGACAACTGTTGAAACGCGGTTTTCTTTTCATTGGTAAATCTTGGAAGTTTTGCAGTCGTATCAAACCAAACTTCATTACAAAGCTGCCAAGCAATATCATGACCGGTTTCGATTGACCGCCTGACAAGGTCTTCGGTTCCTTCGTACCAAGAAAATTCCTGCCGACGAAGAAGATACTCATCCCACATTTGTACTGCATTTTTTGGATACAGCTTTGCCTTTAGTTCATGTTCTAGCGGAACTTTTGGACCAGTGCCATCATCCTTAATGCGACCAGGCATTAATAGACGATAAACCTCACGTGCCTCCCATAGATCTGGCCCTGGAAAGTGTGAATCTGCTGTGGCCACCATTGGAATGCCTGTTTTCTTTGAGGTCTCAATGATGACTCGGTTAGTAAGATCCTGCGCGTTCATTGCATGAAACTGTGTTTCTAAAAAAAAGTTCTCACGTCCCACAGCATCAATAAACATGTCACAGGCGTTTTCAATCTTACCAACGCACTTTGACATGATTGCAGGATCATCAACCAACGATGGGTGTAGTTGGTCAAATTTGAGACCAACAAATTCATCGTAAATGAGACCTGATGGGTATCCCCCCACGCATGCCGTTGATACAGCTAAGCCTTCGCCGTGTTGCTTAAGCATCTCAAAATCAATACGAGGAAAACGGAAAAAACCCTCAGCAAAGGAGCGTTTTACCAATGTAAAAAGATTTGCTAGGCCTACTTCATTTTTTGCAATAACGACAAGGTGATACCTTCTATTGACATTGCTAACGGCAGCCTTGGTTCGTGTTTCATCTGCGTCTTCCAAAACCAACCCAGCGTCTTTATCACTTACACCTTTTTTGCTTTTGGCATCTTTTGACTCGGTGTATGCTATGCGCCAGTCCTTTAGTGAAGGCACAAAGTAAAATTCAACGCCATAAATCTGTCGAAACTTTCTACCCTTTCCGGATAGCTTTTTCATGTGTGCATGAGCATGTGCCAAACCGTTACCGTTACCATGATCAGTCAGAGTCCAGCCATCCAGCTGATTCTTCAAGCAAAATTCAATATGCTCATGTGGTTGACCTAGGCCATCATAAGGAGAAAAAGTTGAATGACCATGAATAGAAACGAAACGATCAGGTGGACGTAAAATATGACTCATGATATAATCCTTAAAAAAGTGTGCCTCCACAATTATATCATCATGGAGGCACATTTACACGTTTTTAATGGATGAAAACGTGATGATTTTTTACTCGATGCTGTCAGAGTAAGGCTCTAGGAGCATCTCACCGGCTTCATGACAACGATCCAAGTAATCTTCCAACTGCTCAAAAGTCGTGCAAACCTTGACACCGCTTCTTGCCAGCATCAAATTGAATGGTGCTCCCTTTGGGAGACCCGCGCAAAAGTAAATAATGGCCTTATCAAATGCCGTGGCATAACCGCATTCCATGATAGTGCCAAGATCTTTATCACGGGTATTGACAACCAAAAAGTCAGCTTCTCGAATGTGCTTTAGGTTTCCTTGGTAGGTCGCATCCTGCACATCTTTTGGCGCATTTGGTGGACATACAAAAATTCTACGTGGGGAAGCCAGCTCAACCCAAGAATCACGCTCATCCAAGATCTGCTCAAGGCGATCAAGTTCGGCGGCCTGCGTGGGGTTAAACCAGCCGGCTGCCAAATAACACTTCTTTCTATCACTCATATTATTTCTCCAAAAATTGCTTAATATCGGAAAGCTCTCTTTCCAGATTTTCGTCATCAACATTCATAACCAAAACATCACACTTTGACCACTCGGCAAACTCGAGATAGCGTTCATGAATTTTTTCAATATTATCATTAATCGCCTCATATTCATCACTCGAGTTTTCGTAATTTGATCGTACCGGTATTATTATTTTTGTCCCTAATCGTGCATGGCGTGAATCCAGTTCTCGTAAAACTTCAAAATCCACTTTTCGACCAAGCACAGAACCGTAAATCCACTCGGACGGCCATGCACGATCTAGAATAACTGAGGCACCTGATTGCTCTAAAAATGAAGTAAAATAGGTGTCGACATATCTGACAGCATGCAAAAAATAAGAAGGATCCTGTAAAAAGTATCGATGCTCATCACAATTTTTGAAATACGGAATTTCAAGCTCATTTGCAAGTGCCTGAGACATTTGTGTTTTTCCACAACCATCAGGTCCATCAAAAATAATCACATGCTGTTTTGTCATTTACTTGAAGCCAACTTTTCGGAGTCGACCCTCATATCCAATAGTACGCCAATCCTTAATCATTTCCTTTTCACCTGAAAACAAAAGATTTTCAGGAAGTTCTTGTAACTCCAGATACCATGCCGACTTATCAAACTTCCAATCAGCAGGATTCTCATCATTAACCGATGACGGAATATGAGCACCAGCACTAGGAGCACGACCTGTATTACCGAACACCTTGTCAACGTTCAGGCATACATTGTCATTTCCCATAGCGTCCAACTTCGTCATCAGGTGTGACCATCCGGACCCCTTAATCTTGTCGGTACCATCCTCATTGAGATGAGCTCGACGAAGCTCACGATGAATCAGGCGACCAATATAGTTCAGCTCATCAGTCAGGCCATTCTCACAACGACGAGCAAAATATCCTCGCAAGGCCATGAAATTTACAACACAAACCAAGTTTGTGTGCTGGCCATGTAGTGTCAGATAACGACAGTCTTGGGGAGGAACACCAGCATCGACCATATCATCATACAATGACTGGGACATTTCCGCCAATTGATTAGCGCGGTCACCAAACTCAGATTGATAAATGTTCTTAGGAACTGTTACAGCATGCTCAATTCTTTCAGGCATTTGTGAAGTTACCACATAAGCCCAACCAACACGACCTCGAGTAAACTGCGCCAAACCGACACGACTAATTCCCTCAATTCTAACTTGAAACTGAAGTGCTTCCTGCGGAATTGGAAGAGCACGCGCGGCAATTACATCCATTGCCGCCTGAATATGCTCAGGATTATCAGGATCATACTCGTCATTGCGAAGAGAATACCATGTCTCACGAAACCATTCCCAAAACATTTTGAATGGCATGGGGTTGCCCTGCTCAAGCAGAGTTACATTAATGTGTTGAAAACCGTTAAAAGTGCTCATTTCTACTCCTTTGTGTGAGCCTCAGAATACCCTTGAATAATATTACTGGGTGCGAAGATGTTCAATAAGTTTATCTGTCGCATTACGCAATCCACTACGATTAAATTCTGTGTCACCGATTTGCAACCAGATATCCTCAAGAAATGAATCCATTTCAACTCGATACTGTTGCATGTCTTCGTAGGAAATTTTTGTCAATTCTGCGGTTGGATTATCAAGCAGTCTTAGTACTTGTCTCGATATTTTTGACGAGTGTTGTAATGTTGCCTGTCTCCCAGTCAAACATTTGAATACCTTCATAGCCCTTGACTCCTTGATTATATGAACGTGAGGGAACAAGACATGTTACACCATGCATCGCGTATTCTGCTGCATGTTTAGGTGAATCATCAATAGCACAAACAACTTTACCTTGTTTGTATGCATCGAGTGAGGCCACGGCAATATACTTTTCTGAGCTCAGTTGAACCGAATCAAACTCACCCACATAGGTTTCGAGCCATTCATAGGTTTCATTCATACACTTGAGCTCAGACGCAGGACGTGCCGTTAAAATGTGAATCCAGTAACCTTCATCTCGAAGGCGACCTAGATTACTAACAACGTTTTGACATGTGTCAAGTTTTCTAACTTCTCCCGAATCGATAAACTCCTGCAATAGTTCATCGCCGGCTTTACCAGCAATCGGTTTGCTCAGAAAATACTCGGAAGAAGTATGATCGACATTTTCATCATAAGTTCGATTGACCCATTCATAAAAATTTTGCCTGAATCTCGCTAGAACATCATCGACATCAACTACCACTACGGGTTGCCCTTGCCATTTTGACCAATTCTTCTTAGACCGAACATTTAGATGAGAGTCTCTAGACGCAAACGCCTGCAAGGCATCGTTCTCATCGTAACCCCATAGATTAAGAATCGCTAGACAATATCGATAAACGTCCATTGTTTCAAACAGAATATTCTGCCTGTGTGTAGGGGTAAAAGTCTGGCGATGACCCCTGTAGTCAACAGCATCAGCTAGTTTCGCCACTTCTCCATGCATTGCCAAACACAGTGTCTTGTGCTTTTCTATTTTTTCCAACTCTGACATCTCAGCCGCATCATAGAAAATTCTGGCAAACTGTGCCTGTTTTTCCAAAAGTTCTTTCAATGTCATATCTTTTACTTTGGGTTGTTTACAAGATAGCTGATGTGATCGAGAATTTCCTCGACCTGATCATCGCCACATTCCTTGTAGGATTGCCCCATTTTCTCCTTGACACTACGCCAAATATGCGCATAGGGATTTCTTGAGGAATGTTCTGGGTGAGGAGGTAAATTTCCATCCAGGGCTTTACCCCCTAGGGCAACGGCTTCACGAATTTTCTGCATATTTTCAGGCGACACTAATAGCCTCCATTGATCCTGCCTAAGTTGACTTGACCCTTTTTCATGTAGGCTTCAAATATTTCTTCGACAGAAATACCTGAATAGATCAAAATCCCTACAAGGTAATGAAGTACATCGCTCAATTCTTCCATATAAGAATCACGATCAAAGTCTTTAAACTCTGTGGTTCGATGCTTTTTGGAATTCTTAAGCAGCATATTTGACTCAAAAAGCTCATGCATACATTCATGAGAAAGGTGCTTTAAAAACTGTTGGTTTTCCTTCTCAGCAAGATCTAAGGGGAAATCTGGATGATCCCTTTTATCTCGTAAGAGCTCCAAGAAATCTTGTTGCTGTTTATACATTTGCTCAAATTTGTCCACAACTACTCTCCTGGTGCTACTTCATCTTGCATTTTTACAAGGTTTTTTTCAAAGTTCTCGACGTAATCCGGATCCAAATCAAGAACGCCATCGTTCTCAACAAATTGAACCATGCGAATATTATCAGAAATATCGGTACCCGTCAAAATCGCAAGTTGCAAAAGCTTTACCAGTTGTGCAATACTATTATCAGAAAGTCTCATATTTTCCTCCAGGTTTGATTCAATTTTATTAGTTTTATTGATTTTGTTCAGCGCTGAATTTGTGGAACCCAGTGCGTGGAACGGCCGTCTCCAGCATCCTCTTTAACCACTTCGTGGCCGTGAGGATCTGTCTTTCTTCCGTAAACCTGGAAGAAGTCTACCGCTTTGGCGTCTCCCTCAGGTGCACGATAATTCCTAATTGAAGCGCCTTGTCTTTCGTAACTTTCTTTAAGAACATTTTCTATGGCCTCCTTGAGGTTTTTCATGTCTTCTGTCGACAGAGATCCGACCAATCGGTACGGCGACAGTCGAGCTCGATATAGAGCTTCAGCTTTCACATAATTGCCAACACCGCATATAACACTCTGATCCATGATCGCTTTGGTCACGGTCCAGTGTTGCTTGACATCGAGTGCAGCATTAAACCTTTCACTCGACACATCTTCGCTCAGCATGTCTGGACCCAAACTGTTGAGCTTATCAAAAAATGCTTTTTTGGTCCGAATAACTTTCAGCGTGCCAAAATTTCTGATGTCAGAGAAGAATACTGGCGGGCCTGAGTCAAAATTAAACTTGACGCGATTGTGCTTGTTGCTCGAGTCAAGAGTCCAATGTCCAGTCATTCCCAGGGTATTCAACAGAAACTGGTCATTTTCCAGGATCCAAAATATGAGCTTGCCCTTGACGCCCACTCCAACAACTTTGGTCGGCTCAAACATTTCTATGCCTGTAATAGGCTTTTTGCAATATCTGCCAGAAATGGGCTGAATAGACAGGCATCTTCTAATACCAACCATTTGAGCCAATGACTCCCCAATCAGTTTTACTTCTGCTCCCTCTGGCAATTTTATTCCTCCCTGTTTACGCTTTTTTCAGTTTCAAATCCATTGGGGTATCTCTTGCGTAATTTTTCTACATTTACATGCATTGCAATGGCCATTCCGCCTTCACGCCCAGACTGAATAGGACCGTGAATCTTTTTCAGAATATGCACGATATCTTTGATGACATTAGAAATACCATGACAAATTAGAGCTGGATTAAGTTTATGTCCGTGACCTACAACTTTTTTGACATGCTCGGTTACTTCCTTGGCATTTCGGATGATCCTGAATTTTTTTCTGAAGGATGCTGCGCAAGAATTGTTGTAATTGTCAATGTTGCCATAACTTTGCCACATGTGAAAAGGCACATCAAGCACATCCATGATTCGCGCAGCATACCATAGAACGTCACCAGCCTCTTTTGTCACTAAATCTATAGTATCAGCCAGGCTAATTTCGTTACGAGGATCGTAAATCTGGTCTACACAATCAATAAATTCCGCACACTCGCCTATGAGGCCCAGAGCCAAAATGGCTAGATCGTCAGTAGCCGATGTTTCTCGGGTGATTTTTTGATATTCGTCGTAGGTGTATCTTTTAATGCCTGACATCTAAGCAACCTCCTTTTTGAGTAGTGTTTTAAGATCAGTTTCGTACATTTTTTCAGGTGTGGTCTTTTTTGTAGCTTCGAGCTCTGCCACTTTCGCTTTTTTGATCTTTCTGAGTTCTTCAGCTTTTTCTTTGGTGAGAGAGTGAATGGCCATATTGAGCAAATAGTTGTAACTGCCAGATTCTCGATCGAAGTTCATCGCCTTGAGATCCCCTTCGATGGCTTTTTTGGGTCGATTGTTGATGACCAACCGGCCGGCAAGAATCTCTTCAATGAATTGGGCTTTATTGTCTGCAACTCTTAGCTCCTTTTCCAGTCTTTTGATGTTGTTCTTTTTACGTAGATTATAGTATTTCAGCCTGAAATTAACAAAATATTCTACGATTTCTTCTGGCTTCTCAAATATCTTAAGCTTGCCGTGCTCGTCAAGCGTTGTGTAGTTCTCTCCGATTCGCTCTTTGATCTTAAGCAGCGCCGGAAGGCGGTTTCTCTTGACCATCTTGGCCAGATCTGCACGCTTAAATTTCAGAATGTAGTGTGGTGTCTCAGACGAGTGATCGTCGTAAGAGACTAAATCGCCCTTTTCAATTAGTTTTTCCAGGAGCGCTTCGTATTTTTCGTAGGTGAATCCCGGCGGAATTTCGGTGACTTCAACTGTCGAAGTATTTTTGACGCGAAAATTGCCGCTCATGATCCAGGATTTTGGATTATCGGTAGCTCTCTCAAACTGGCCTGTGAAGCCATTGATCCAAGGCTTGATTTCCGGGCACTCTTTTCCTTTAAGAACCGATAGACACGCCTTGATGAGATCGACAGGGTGACGATTGAGAATATTGGTGGCAAAGCCCACTGCGATACCGCTTCCACCGTTTAACAAGACTGTCGGAATAATAGGCAGAAAAAACCTAGGCTCGATCTTTTCGCCTTCTTCTTCCTGAGACTCACACAAGTCAAAGTCTTGATAGAGCTGTCGAAAGTTTTCGTTAAATTTGACGCCAACATAGCGAGGAGCTCCAGCTTCCGGAGATCGCAGCGAGCCAAACTGGCCAATGCCTTGAAATATAGGCATGGAGTTTTTGAAATTCTGAGTCATGCCGATGATAGTGGCATCCAGAGAGCCATGATGAAACATGGTCATGCTGGCAGCCAGGCCGCCAAGCTGAAAGACCTTCATAGGCTTTTCTTTGCCAGTCTTCCAAACTTGATTGGCCGTGTGAGCAATTTTTCGCTGTGAAGGCTTAAAGCCGTCGATCAAGCTCGGTATGGCTCGGTTTTCCACTGTGTACAGCGCATAGTCTCTTAGCTCCCTATCAAAAAAGTCTGAGACTGTTCTTTCGGCAACTTTATCCATTGGAAACTCCGTCTAGCATCTTCTTCTTTCTTACGTCCGAATCACTTCCAAACCAGTCTTCAAGCGACTGATTCAGATCTTGTCCTGGCACCAATGCAAACATCTTCGGGCTCTTAATAATATCTTTATACTCCGGATCTTCCAGAGCAGCCAGCCCCTTTTTGTAGGAGACGTTCCAGCCGGAAGACTTGTTGTTTTTGGCCCAGGCCTCAAATTCCTCATTGGTATAAAACATCAGCTTCTGATCTTTCTTGTCGGCGACAACAAGCGGCGTCATGACCCTCAGCAACTTCTTTTGCTCGAGCAGTTCCGGCCAATAACGACCAAAGAAATTGACAAGCAGTCCCGCAATGTTGTCTCCGTCCGGATCGGCATCGGAATATATCAATATCTTGCCATAACGCAAATTTTTAGGCTCCTCGCCCAAACGCAATCCAATGGCATTCAACAGAGCCTGGACCTCTTTGTTCTGAATGACTTTGGAGGCAGGCAGTCCCGCCACGTTCAGAAACTTGCCGCGAAGCGGAAAGGCACCTTGTGTCATTGGATCGCGATACTTTCTAAAGGCACTAGAGGCTGAGTCTCCCTCGAAAAGAGACAGAGTGCACTTTTCTCTCTTGCGCCCCTTAGCATCGATGAGCTTCAGGACCTTTTGCTTTGACAGTTTCTTGTTAAGCTGGCGAAGGGCCTTTCTCTCGTCGGCCTTCTTTTTCTGCTGCGCCCAGTCCAATATGCGCTGAATAACCTCAGAGGCACACACGGCTTTCAGAAACTTGTCAGACAGTTCGTGCTTGGAACCAAAATCTCGAGGGTCTGTAATGAGTTTCTCTTTGGTCTGCGAAGAAAAACTGGAATTGATGATGTCGGCAGAGACAAACACAAACAGGTGATTTTTAATCTCTGATGGCCTCAGATCGACCTTGTGCTTCTTTTTTAGCCGCGCGCGAATGGCATTGACAATCTGTGTTGCGATAAAATCGACGTGAGTGCCTCCGTCCGACGTAAAAACGCCATTGACAAAAGAGACGTGCTGCAGACCTCCGTCTGATGCTCCCACAGCAATTTTCCAGCGCTCCGAGGCCTCAAACTGAATATCGTCGACGTACATGCGACAATAGGAGGCGAATGAGGGATAGCTGTAACGCTTGCCATTGAAGTAAACTTTGAGAGTGGGATTGCAGGCTGCCACGTCAATACAGCGCTTTTTCATCAGAGTGACGTGATGATCATCCAGTCCCGACATGCCAAACTGTTTAAAGTCGGGCAGATATGTTATCTGTGTGAAGCCGGCACCCCTCTTCTTTGAGACTTTGGGCTCTTCGCGCTCTCTCATGTTGCTGCGAAATTTTTGCGAGAAGAACTTTTTTCCGTCGCAGGTCTCAATGTGAAACTCTGAGGAAAATATATTGGTCAGGGTGGCACCGACGCCATTGGTTCCCGCTAGCAATCGATCTTCTGTGTCATCAAAATTTGATCCGGCTTTGAGATTGGAGAAGATCATCTCCGGTATCCACTCTTGATGTTCTGAGTGCTTTGCAACTGGAATGCCACCATTGTCTTTCACAGCAATCTTGCCCGTCTTTTGATCGACTGCCACATCGATTCGATTAAGCTTGGGATTGCGGCGATGCTCATCAGCGGCATTAGAAACAATCTCGTCAAAAATCTTGAGAAAGCCCGGATTTTGCTGAACCGACTGCATCTCGAAACGGCCTTCTTCATTGAGCGCATAGCACTGATCGACTCGAGTTTTAGTGGAGCCAATGTACATTCCGGGCCTGGCGATACAGTGACTTATATCATCTAGCTTTTTATACTGTTCTTCAATGGTTTTCTTAGTTTTTGCCATTATTTTTTCGCCAACTAGACCATGCATGTATATCGGTTATATTTATGCTGCTTCTTTTTTCACATCTAACTGATCTACCCAATCATAAAAATTGGGATCAGTGGCCAGCCAAGACAGTTGGGATTGATCTACTCGCGCATAGGCCATATATTTTGAATTCAAGATAGAATCGGTCAGATTCGCTCTGTGCAGATTCGCTCTGTACAGATTCGCATCGGTCAGATCCGCATTGGTCAGATTCGCATTGGTCAGATACGCAGCGGTCAGATTCGCACCGGACAGATTCGCATCGGTCAGATTCGCTTCGGTCAGATCCGCACCCCACAGATCCGCATTGGTCAGATTCGCTTCGGCCAGTTTCGCTTCTGTCAGATTCGCATCGGTCAGTTTCGCTTCGGTCAGATTCGCACCGGACAGATTCGCATCGGTCAGATTCGCAGCGGTCAGATTCGCACCGGACAGATTCGCATCGGTCAGATTCGCTTCGGTCAGATCCGCACCCCACAGATCCGCATTGGTCAGATCTGCCTTTTTTCCTTTGTTGCCATTAGACTCTAGCCACAATTTGTGCTGCTTCAGAATGTGATTGAGTTCAGACTGTTTCATGCTGCTTCTTTTTTCACATCTAATTTATCTACCCAATCACAAAAATTGGGATCAGTGGCCAGCCAAGACAGTTGGAACTGACTCACTTTTGCATTGGACATCCATTTTGAATTCAAGATAGAATCGGACAGATTCGCATTAGTCAGATTCGCTTCGGTCAGATTCGCTTCGGTCAGATTCGTACCGGACAGATTCGCATTGGTCAGATCCGCATAGCTCAGGTACGCACCGGTCAGTTTCGCACCGGACAGATTCGCATTGGTCAGATCCGCATAGCTCAGATTCGTACCGGACAGATTCGCACCGGACAAATCCGCACCGGTCAGATTCGTACCGGACAGATTTGCATAGCGCAGATTCGCTCTGGCCAGATCCGCACCGACCAGATCCGCACGGTACAGACTCGCACCGGTCAGACTCGCACCGGTCAAATCCGCACCGGTCAGATTCGTACCGGACAGATTCGCATTGGTCAGATCCGCATAGCTCAGATTCGCCCTTTTTCCTTTGTTGCCATTAGACTCTAGCCACAATTTGTGCTGCTTCAGAATGCAATTGAGTTTAGACTGTTTCACAATGGCTCCTTTTGAGTTCATTATATCATGAAGAAGCCGGCCTTACACACAATTTAATCAAATTTCATATTGACGTCGATGGAAACTGTCAGCTTTGGCACTCGAAGGTGATTGACCAAGTTATGCTTCTTAGCCTCTTTGGCGTCCATGAACCAATCTGCATGTTTTTTCTGCGTGACAATTTCCAGAAAGTAATCGTCTGCCTTTCCACAATTTTGTGCCATCATGGTGTAGATTCTCTCGTTTAAGCGTTCGGCCTCTCTCGTATCTGCCTTGAGCTCTTCAATTTTGCCGCGGGCAGACGAGCTAACATCGTGGATCATCACGGTAGCGTCTGGGTCAGCATATCGATAACCGTCTTCTCCAAACGTTGTTAGAACGGCACCGCAAGACATAGCCTTACCTTGAACAATAGTGGCAATTGGCAGATCGGAACCTTTGATTGCGGAAATCATAGCCATTAGGGAATAGACCGTTCCTCCGAAACTATCCACTATAACCGGAATTATTTTCTGGCCAGTATTGTGAGCAGCGCCGATTGATCTCACAAATTTTTCGGCACTCTCCTCATCGAACTTGTTGACTTTGACGATAATGGGCTTTGCGCGCAGCTCAACATCCTTAATAAGTCCGCTGACAGTAGTCTTAACAAACATAGGTTTTCTCCTCTAGCCAATTTTTAAATTCACTTACAGACCTGAAGCCTCTGAACAGATCGTGCTGACAATTGGGACCGAAGTAGTCCTGCAACTGTCCATCGTCTACGCAAACAGATCTGTACTGCCAGATTCTATCTGCATAGCGATTAATTCCCATATAGTTCTTGAAGTCTTCGTAGTCTGCAGACCTTCTGAGCTGGCCGATCTCGTAGCCTTTTTCGATGCAGTACAAGGACAGAATGCTGTCTTCGTCTCTATCGTGCTTCTGTTGCCAAACCAATTTAATTTCTTTCATGAACCACACATGTCGCAGGCTTCTGGATTTTCAAGAGAGCAAGCGATGATCTCTTCTGGAGTAGGCTCTTCTTCTTTTTTGGTCTCGACCGTGATGGCTTTGGCCATAGAAGCCGGCTTGGAGCGCAGGTAGTACATGCCTGTTTTCAAGCCTTGTTCCCAAGCGAAGAAGTGCATTGAATTAACTTTGCCTATTGTAGGCTCTGCAATGAATAAGTTCATCGATTGGGACTGACAAATATAAGCGCCGCGGTCGGCTGCCATCTCGATGATGGGCTTCATGGACATCTCCCAGACGGTTCTGTATCGCCTCTTGATGTCGTCGGGAATGCTGGGAATGGCTTGAATGGAACCTAAGTTGCGAACCACTTCATTTTTGAGATCCTCATCCCACAAGCCTTCTTTGACCAGATCGTTGACGAGATGACGATTAAGCACCACAAATTCACCAGAAAGAACGCGTCGAACGTATAGGTTGCTGGTGAACGGCTCGAAACACTCATTGTTGGCCAGAATTTGACTGGTGGAAGCAGTAGGCATCGGTGCTAGCAGCAGGCTGTTTCGCAGACCCCACTTTTTGATCTTGTTCTTAAGCGACTTCCAGTTGAGGTCTCCGACGGGTTCAACATTCCACATATCAAACTGAAGGACGCCCTGAGAAGCTGGAGAGCCATCAAAGCTCGAATAACTGCCGTTCTTCTTGGCCAACTCGCAGGAAGCTTCAAGGGCACCATAGTAAATGTGAGCAAAGATCTGCTTGTTGAGTTCCTTGGCCTCTTCCGAATCAAAGTCTATTTTAAGAAGTGCAAACGTATCTGCCAAGCCCTGCACGCCAATGCCGATCGGCCGGTGTCTCATGTTAGAAGTACGAGTTTGTTCGGTCGGATAAAAGCCGCGGTCAATAACGTGATTGAGATTGTGTGTGACCTCAGATGCAATTGACCGCAGCAGGTCAAAATCGTACTTGCCATTCTTGACAAATCTGGGCAGAGCGATAGAGGCCAGATTGCAGACCGCAGTCTCGTCTGGATCCGAGTATTCAATGATCTCAGTGCAGAGATTGGACGACTTAATGGTGCCTAGATTTTTCTGATTACTTTTTTTGTTGGCTGAATCCTTGTAGAGCACGTATGGCACGCCTGTCTCAATCTGGGAAGTGATGACTTTGACCCACAGATCTCTGGCTTTCACCTGCTTAACGAACTGACCTGCTGCTTCGTATTTTTCGTACAACTCAACGAACTCTTCGCTGTGCACGTCTGATAGCCCAGGTGACTTGTGCGGACACATCAAGGACCACATGCCGTCTTCCTGGACGCGTTGCATAAACAGGTCAGGAACCCAGAGTGCATAGAAAAGGTCTCGAGCTCTAAGCTCTTCCTTTCCGTGATTCTTTTTCATTTCTAGAAATTCTTCGACGTCAGCATGCCAAGGTTCGAGATAGACTGCAAAGGCTCCTTTTCTCTTACCACCTTGGTTAACGTAACGTGCTGTCTCGTTCAGTACCTTGATCATGGGCACGACCCCGTCTGACTTGCCACCAGTACCGCCAATTAGGGCTCCAGCTGCGCGCAAATTGTGGATGTGAAGACCGATGCCTCCAGCCCACTTTGAAATATTGGCAATCTGCTTGTAGGTCTCAAAGATGCCGTCGATTGAGTCGTCAGCGAGGCTTTGCAAAAAACAGGATGCCATTTGGCTGCGCGTGGTGCCAGCATTGAAAAGAGTCGGGGTGGCATGAATGTAAAGGCCCTTGCTTAAACTGTCGTAGCATTGCAGCGCTGCCGAAATATCAGTGCCGTGAATGCCTAGAGCCACTCTCATCCACATGAACTGAGGAGTCTCGGCAATTTCTCCATCAATCGATTTGAGATAGCCCCTCTTGAGGGTCAGAAGGCCGAAATAGTCAAAATTATTGTCTCGATCGTGCACGATAGCGCGGTCAATCAGTTCCGCCTTTTTACGATTAGAGACTATCTGAACTAATTCGTCCGAAACCAGCGGAGTGTGCAGGCCGGTATCTGGATTGACAAAATCGTAGAGCCTTCCAACATTTTCACTAAAAGACACCGGAATGGACTTGCGCCAACGTGTCATGATAACCCTTGCAGCCAAGATTGAATAGTCTGGATGTACTGTGACCATTCTGGCAGCTTCCTGCGCGATAATTTCATCGATCTGTGCTGTCGTGATGCCGTCCACGACTGACTCGGCCACGCGTCGTGTCACTTCCGTTGGGACTACGTAATCTTTGTTGAGGTCTCTGCACTGACGCTTGATGCGCTGGGTAATCTTGTCAAACTTGATTTCTTCTCTTGTATCGTTGCTTTTTACTACATACTGTTTCATTTAAAATTCACCGTCCCACGTCAGTGCCTGAGATTCTCCAGACTTCACATTGGCTTTTGCATATTCGCTCACACGCCTCTCAAAAAAGTTGGTCTTGCCTTCCAATCCCAGCATTTCCATCCAGGGAAACGGATTGGCTGAGTTGTAGATCTTAGCGTATCCCAGATCGACCAACAATTGATCTGCCACAAATTCGATGTACTGACTCATTGCGTCGGAGTTCATACCGATAAGACTGACTGGTAGCGCTTCACAGACAAAGTTCTTTTCGATATCAACTGCCTCAGACACAATCTGGTGGACCTCCTCTGTTGACAGTTTTTCAAAAATGTGGTTTTTGTAAATTGTCACGGCAAAGTCGGTATGAGATGCCTCGTCGCGAGAAATCAACTCGTTAGAAAAAGTCAGCCCTTTGAGACCCTTGTTGCGATGTTTGAGCCAGAAGATGGAACAGAAAGAGCCCGAAAAAAAGATGCCTTCCACGCAAGCAAAAGCAATCAGACGACGGACAAAAGAATCAGAAGAATCAATCCATTTGAGAGCCCACTGCGCCTTTTCGCCTACTGTCGGAATAGTGTCGATGGCCCTCAACAGCTTGATCTTCTCGTTCTGATCAGAGACATATGTGTCAATCAAAAGTGAATAGGTCTCACTATGAATAGTTTCCATGGCAGCCTGAAACGTATACGCTGCACGAGCCTCTGGGTACTGTACTTCATTGGCAAACCGATAGCATAGATTCTCGTTGACAATGCCGTCAGAGGCCGCAAAGAAAGCCAGTACATGCTTGATAAAGTGTCGCTCGTCATCGCTCAGCTTTTGCCAGTCTCGCAAGTCTTCGCTCAGATCAATTTCTTCTGCGGTCCAAAAGCTGGCTTCCTGCCGCTTAAATTCTGCCCACAGATCGTTATGTACAATCGGATAAATGACAAATCTGTCAGGATTAGGTTGCAAAATTGGTTCCATCAGAAACTCTCCTCTCTCTCCATTTCTTTCACTTCTTTCCACTTTTTAAGCAGGGCGGCTTTCGCCTCGCTATTCGAAGCCGCTGTGGCTTCATTGAGTGACATGCTATTTTCGTCCAGAATGCCAAAAGATGACATTGATGTGTCGATAGTGATCGGAAACACAATGCCGTCTCGGCCAGCTCGATTTTTGGCGATGAACAGACGACCCACGCCGGTGGCCTTCTCAGAAGCCTTACGGGACAGGCTGATAACGACATCGGCGACCATGGCCTTGCCATAAGCCTCAGACATGTTTTCCAGTCCCACGATATCTGACTGTGCACTGTCTCGATTGGCTTGCGATGCTGTCCAGACTGGAATGTCCATCTCCATGGCCATATTGCGAAGCTCTTCATAGATGAGCTTGAGCTCGTGTCGCAGACTGTCATAGGACTTGGTGGACTTCATAATGTCAGCATAGTCAATGATGATCACATTGGGCTTAAAGCCCTTGAGAGACAGCTTCTCGATGTGATTGCGCAGCGTGACGACTGAGGCAGACCCGGTCGGATATTCTTTGATAATCAGGCGGCCTAGTTCTTTGTCCTGGTACACTTCCTTGACCATATCTTTATTATCTTGCACATCATTGCTTGGAATGCCACAGAGGTTTGAATCGTACCTAATTCCGACCGCTGTTTCAGTCAGTTCAAAGGTATAGTGCAGCACATTTTTTCCTGCGCGCATTGCATTGGCGCCAATGTTGACAAGCCAATGACTTTTTCCAACGCCCGTATTTGCCGTGACCACTCCGATTTCGCCGCGACCCAAACCGCCTTTAAAAATGTCCTTCTTGTCCAGCCTAGGAAAGCCAGTAGGCACAGCATTGCGATTAATCTTGACAAAGCGTGCTTCAATGTCTTCGAAAAAATCATGGCCACTTGAATTTTGCATGCCGATAGAAACAGCATTTTTCATCAGGTCAATGACTTCTTCGAAGTTTTCGCCTTGAATCAGATCAACGGACTTTTCCAGAGCGCCTTTGAAAGCCTGACGCTTACAAAAATCCAGCGTTTTGTCCTTGACATATCCGATATCACCCGGATTCGGATTGGCCTTGACGCGCAGCAAAAACTCGATGATCTGGTCTCGAATGATGTCATCGCCGACGTCTGACAGTTCTTCTTTGATGACTTGGACCAACAAACCCAGCGTCGGAAAGCAGCGATACTTGTCGTAATAAGAAAAGTACTTCTCCGTCAGAAACCTGAGATAGTCGGTGTCAAAAAAGTTGGGCCTCATCACCTCAACCATCTGAGCGGCCCATGGCTTGTCGGTCACTAGGCCTTGAAATATCTTTTCTTGAAAATTTTTGCCGTAGCGTGAAAAGTGATGGACTTCGTTGGAATTTTCGATGATCTGTTTGAGAAATTGGTTCTGGATGCTCACCGATACCTCACGGAATTGATTGCGGTAAAGTGGCGGTCGACGTCAAAGTTCAGCATGCCTTGCTGTGACATCAAGCGCAGTAATGACATTTTATCAGATTTTCCTGTATTTTCAAGCTGGCCATTGATTTTTTGAATTTGGTCTGCGGACAGGCTTGAGGTGTCCAGGTGCATCAATTTCCAATTCTTCTTGGCCAATTCTTTGCTTTCTGAGATGGCTTTAATCGTCTTGCTCCTTTTTTGCTTTGCCAGCTCTGTTGCCTGCTCGACCAGTTGCTCGCAGGATATAAATTCATCTCCAGCTAGATCTGTAAACCACTTTGATATATTTTTGAATCCTGCGCCTTTTACTCCAGAAACATTGTCGCTATTGTCTCCCACAAAGCAGCGAGCTGTCACAAAGTTAGTAGGGCTGATTCCAAATTTTTCTATCACTGTCTGCTTGTCTATAATTTTTTTCTGGCCGGGAGAATATTGAACTACATGATCCCCTATGAGCTGGTGAAGGTCCTTGTCAGAGGAGACCACAATTGTTTCTGTGTCTTTTAAAATGTATCTTGCGATATATCCGATAACATCGTCCGCTTCACAGTCCTTTACGTAAATCTGAGTTATTGGTAGATTGCCCAAGGCTTTGACCAACAACGAGATCTGCATGGTGTGGTTGCTAACTGTCGCGGGAATGTCATCCTCATAATATCTATTCAGCGTCGCCGGTCTTCGCCCCATTTTATAGGATCCGGCAATTGCACGCCGCCTCATATTGCCGCCCGATTCCCACACGACAATAAGCCGCGAAGGGTTGAACTGCTCGCAGAGAATTCCCAGGCCCTTCAAAAAGCCCAGGAATCCTCCAACGTGCTCGCCGTTGTCGGACATTGAAGGATTGACGCAAAAATGCCGCGTAAACACATTTAGGCCATCACACACCAAAATTGGATTTTTCACCTATGCCTCGAGTGCTTGCAGACTTTCTTCCATGTCGTCGGCTATGGCTTTTACTTCTTCATAAGACTCTGTGTCAATATCCATCTGGTTAGGATCAGAAAGCTTTCTGACAAAAGCATCTTCAATCAAGTCTTCCAAATAATCTTTGTATTCGGGATTAGTTAAAATTTTATCAAAATCTGATTTATAAAACTTTTTTTCCACAAATACTTCGCCAGTTTTTTCATCAACTACGTGCAATGTTTTCCAGGTGCTAGTGCCTGTAACACTAACTAATTTTCCATTACTTTTTGATTCTCCGTGTTTTCTTAGCTCGTCGAAAAGCTGCTCGTGTTCTCTGATTCCCTTGCCAAAGTGAATTTCAAAATTGCAGGTTCGGAAGGGCGCAGCAACCTTGTTTTTGATGGTCTTTGCCGACACATTAATGCCAATGATTTCGCCGTCCTTATTTTTGATAGGCTGACCTGCACCAAGCTTAATGCGTACTGAGGAGTGGAAGGGAATGGCTTTTCCACCCGGTGTCGTAGTTGGGTCGCCATACATTACGCCAATTTTCATGCGAATCTGATTGAGGCAGATCATCAACACGTTTTGATTGGCAATGACGCCGGTAATCTTACGCATGCCCTTGGAGATTGCTCGAGCCTGCAGGCCGATGGTCTCTTTGTCGTAATCGCCAGTAAGCTCGGCTTTGGGAGAAGTGGCCGCAACAGAGTCCCAAATAATGGTGATGGGTACATCTTTGTCCATGGCTTTGGCTTTCATGATGGTAGACTCAGCAATACTCAATACCTCTTCGGTGCAGTGAGTGTCGACATAGACAAAACGCTTGCTGATGTCCACTCCTAATAAGCTAAGGTTTTCAACAGAAGTGGCATTTTCCGTGTCAATATAAACTACGATGCCGCCCAGATCTTGCGTTGATTTGGCCAACTGAATGGCGATGTGCGACTTGCCAATCGAAGGCGGACCAAAAATTTCTACAATGCGGCCCTCAGGCAAGCCTCCGTTTCGACGATTTGCAACAAGGTAATCAAGCTGCTTGGAACCGGTACTGATCCACCTCTTTACGTGGGTCGGAGAATCATCGTGCTCCAGATTGTAAGCAATTTTTGATCCATGATCTTTGTTGATAGACTTGATCAAATCTTGCGTAAAATCTTCCATGATATTTTCTGTATTCTTCTTTTTTCTAGCCAATGTAATTTCTCCTGGTTTTTTCGATTATAATGAATTACGTCTGCATAAACAAAAAAAATGCGGGGCAGCAAAACCGCCCCGCATCTATTCAATATTGCTGATTTAGCAATATTCGCTAAAGATTTTCTAGGTCAGCAAAAGCATCGTCAAGATCTTTCATCGTGTTCGATGAAGAATCAGAGCTTTCGGACTCCGGAGCTTTTGAGGACTTGGTGCTAAAGTCTCCGCGTGAAGTGCCAGAAGATTCTTCTGGATCTTCAAGCCAGGCATTGATAATTTTTTCCAGCTCTTCGTAAGACTTGCACGAATACATTTCATCGAGATTCGGGATGTTATCAATCCACTCCTTAGCCTGCTTTTTGCTGGATGCAAGAGCTGTAGCTTTTGGACGAGGACGTACAGAAGTCTCAGCCCACATACGACCAGGTTGTTTTGAGCAGGAAACCTTGATGTCAAAACCTTCGTTCACATCGGTGATGTCTCCATAGTCAGAGTCCAACATGATCTTAAGCAGATCTTGATAAACTGTCTTGCCGAAAGACCACAGGCGAACACCTTTATCTTCTTCTCCGCGCACAATCACAGCTGCATAGCTGCGCATCTTAGGATAGAGCTTTTTGGCAAGCTCGTAGGATTCTTTGGTATCATCGCTACGAAGCTTGGTGATGAGCTCTTGAAAGGGATCAGGCTTGCCAAACTGATAAGGTGCCAGAAGGCCCGGGTTATTACCAATGTTGTAATAAAAGTAACGCTCCTTGAAAGGCTGACCGTCGTTGTCCGGAAAAGCAATAATGCGAACCGTCTCTTCTTCGTTTTCGGTCGGACGCCACATGGTATTCTTGCGCGAATTAACGCCGCTCAGTTGATTGAGCTTCTTCTGCAATGCTGCTAGATTAACTGCCATTTTCTAAACCTCCATAATGTTAAATTGGCAAAATTCAAATTGCAATATGCAATCGATTAGAATATTAGTAGTTTAAAGTTTAAAATACAAAAATTATTTGCGCTTATTTTTAGGTGGTCGCGCTCCACCAAAAGCATCTCCGGCAGCTTCAGCCGGCGACTTGCGATGATCTACTCTGGAATTGGGATAAGTGGCATCAGTACCAAGAGGAGTTGTGGCTCCGGCAATATTTGCCACCACGCTCTGTTCCTCTTGTTCATCGTCATCTTTTGGCAGATCAGGTTCAGTCAGGAGACCGTTTTCCGGCTCGTCGACGTCTTCTGTCAGCATCCACTTAACGTACTTCCAAAGTTGACCTTGCATGCTTATAAATATGGCTCTACTAGGATTTCATCTCATTTAAAGCAAACGTTCTGGCAGTGTGCAGAGACTGTGCCAAGGGCAAAATTTCGTTGGCATAGAATCGATTCTCGTCGTACTGAAAGCCGCCAGAGGTCGCCACAGCCACCCACTCTTCTCGATCGACTTGAAAGCCAAACTTGGCCAGATAGTAAAGAGTGCGATGTGCCACAGACATCTTGGGACAATTTTCATTGTACTTGTAATTGCGGCCCAATTTTTCTCGGTGCCAATCAGAAGTCTCAGGCAGATACAGGTCCAGACCTTCCTCCAGATCACCCAGTCGGCCCAGTTCGTGCACTAGAGCCACTCGAACCAGCTTCTTAGGATTAACTACAGCATCAAATGCCCGACAGTGCTTGGCGGTATTAAGAGCAAAACTGATAAGGCCACCGGGCACGCCACCAAATTCAGGCTTCATATCGCGAGGCGACAAGGCCAGACGCTCTCCTAAAGCCCCCTCCAGCTTGTCGACAGCATCGTGAGAGTTGGGAAAAAATTTGCGCAGTAACGCAATGTACTTATCGTACGAACCTTTAATATCTTCAGCGTTGTATTCCATGCTGATACTATATTATTTTTTTCGCATTTTTTTAGGAATTATTGTAGGAGTATCTGTTTCTTGTATAGGAATAAAGCTAATCTCATCTTCCAGCTGCAAAACTCCGGCATTTTCTGCTGCCCAGAGTGTGAGGTGAATATACTTTAGCGCAGATCGCTTATCTAAATCTTTAGATTTTATAGGTACTGTAAAGATTTGATTGTCTTCAATTTCTTTTAATTCAGGCATTCTGTATGCTTCGGCCATAACCTCGTTATTTTCAATCGCTTGCTCGATGATTGAAAAGGCTTTTTCGATATCTGTATTGCCTTCCTGTCTTTTGACTCCCAGGTCATTAAGCAGTTCATTCGGTTCATTTTTTGCACGAACCCCTACCGACGCAACATCGCGGTTAAATTGGCCGCGACCAACTGCGCCAACTATATCTACTTTTGTAATTCTTTTATCTTTTTTGTCTTTTGGTTGCTCTTTGAGCAGCTCCAACATGGCCCGCTTGATCATCGTATTCAATTTTTTGGTGCTCATATTGCTAACCTCACTGCACTAATTATCCAGCTCTTCGACTTTAGTTGGAAACCAAGTACCTTCAAAATACAAACTAGATGCATTACTGAAAAATTCTTCTTTTGATGTATCGGGCACTTCAACAATCAGTGCATCGTGAATCACGACTAGCGGACGGACTTCCGGGTTGAGCTCGCAAAGATCGGCAAAGAGCAGCAGAGCCAGTTCGGCAGCAGTCGACTGAACGTAGTGGTTGACCCTTAGCCTCGGTTGCTTGACTGCTTCGTGCAGAGGTCGACCAAATCTGTTCTTGATAATTCCCTGATTGGCTTGACCATCTAGCTTCTGTTGTAGCCGTGCAATGCCAAAATATTCTTTTACCCTCTCCATTAACTGTTTGGCCGCGCGCAAATTGCCAAGTTGCGCAGATAGCCGTCGAACTCCAGCGCCGTATAGAGTGCTCAGCGTGGCCAGCTTGGCATCATCGCGATTGGACACTTCGCACATTTGCATCACCGAAGCATAAACATCCTCGAAGTCTAGCTCGTCAGAACCTTCCCAAAGGGTCACACGAGGCTCAAGTGAGGTGAAGTCAATGGAATATATACGTGCATCTTTGCGTGAGCTCTGGATGCAACTACGGGCCTCTCTGGGCAGCGTAAGAAAGTTGGGGCCGTTGGTGACGATCAAGCGACCGGTGGACGTTCCCGAGGTGGAATATTCGATCCGAGCTGTGCCGTTGATCTGATTGTTCAAATGTTTGAGCAAAGCATCGATATTGGCTGATTCTGATGCAACCTTTCTGACGTCCAGATCAAAACTTTGCAGAGAATCCAAGAAGGCTCTGATTTTATGCCATGTACTAAGATAGCCCGAATAGGATGATAACCCATGGGCAAATCGCTTGCGTTGTTCTGTGATACTTTTGCGAAGGGCTGGCGTGGCCAATACCGGCCACATGCCGGCCGGACAGTTGAGATTGGCCAACATTTTCAAAAGACTGGGCGGCAGAGACTTTGCATCCTGGCCCGTAATCACCGATTCAAGCTCGTCAAGTTGCGACCAAGATATTTGAAAATTTTCATTCGCGTCTGTTTCGAAGAGCTTGACGCGTGAATTCAGGACATTTTCATAAACTTGCATGCTGCAATTATTGTAAAAATATTCAGTTTATTCAGTCTTAATTGTCTCCCAACTCGGGCAGCTTCCAGCTTTGTTCCATATTTTGCGCGATTCGTGATCGGAGAAGTTTTTCTTCGAGTCGAGCGGCTCGAGACCGGCGCCGAGCACGGCGCGTTTTAAGGGCTCTGCGTATTTTAGCTTTTTCTGCCGCAACAATTTTATTAGTATCTGCTAGAGCTGCATCTAAAAGTATGCTTTCTATTTGATTTAAGGAATTACTATACACACCCCATATGTCCTGGGGTCTCATTTGAAGCTGCAGCTCGTACGTCGAAGCATTAATTTCGTGATTAACGCCGTTTACATAATAATAATTGTCCAGCGAAGTGTCGGTTGCAAAATCTAAAAAATATTTTTGGCTGTATTTTATCGATGGGCAACCGAGCACTTTTAAATCAATATTGGCTAACCATGTTTCAAATGGCAAGTCTTCGCGGCGTTCGGGTCTGACGGCTGTAGCTTTTTTGCTGAACTGTTCCGACAAACGAGCAGAAACCAGCTTGTCGTCCGTTTCGGTGGAAATATTTGCTTGCATAATTCCAGAACCCTCTGTGCCATGCAACAAATAGGGAGAATTGCTAAAAAGAAACTGTCTGATTTTGCCAGAACCGCCTTTAAGAACGTAAATTTTTTCCATTCTTTCTATGACAGATTTTTGTAATTCGTGTACATCAACGTTGGTGCCCGAATTGTTAACAGCTTCTGTTATGGCCTCTTTTATCTGGTTTTTTTGTTCCTCACTGATCACACCAATAACGCCGGCATCGATTAATTTTTGCAAATTTTTGTTATAAACTTCGTTGTGGCGGGGATCCCTGACGTACGGATCATCATCACTGAAATTTTCTTCGTAAACTCTGCCTTTACCCATGAGACTTTGTAACATCTCAGCTGTTGAAGCAAAGCTTCCAGCCACAGTATCGACAAAGTTTACCCGTATGATTGTGCGTCCGTCCTTGGAAACTTTGGAAGTTATGCGACAGTTAACAGAAGGCTGTGTAAAAGAAGGCTTAATTCTATTGCCATTTCCATAAATACTATTCAATCTTTTTTGAGCATTGGCCGAAAATTTAAAAACTCGCTGATTGGCAAGGTAATTGGAACTTCTTTTTTGCTCTGATACTTTGACGCCTCGCTGAGTCAGGCCGTAGGCTTCAGAACCGTAAAAGTCCAAAAAATTGTCTTTAATAGTTCGAACAAATTCCTGCAGGGAAACTTTAGGATTTCTCGATAGCC
>Ga0255761_10000073_pt1 | contig 86851 bp, 69 predicted proteins | sample 071ome_29_FD_179961 | JGI IMG/M metagenome (GOLD analysis project Ga0255761, IMG submission 179961) | Coastal salt marsh microbial communities from the Groves Creek Marsh, Skidaway Island, Georgia - 071407BT metaG (version 2) | ecosystem: Environmental > Aquatic > Marine > Intertidal zone >... | reverse complement strand
GTCAAATGTTTGAGGGTATTGTTTTTAATGCAGTTACATTAACAATAACGATTTTATTTTCACTTTTACTAGCATACAGGTCTGGAATTATTAAGGCTACTGAAAATTTTAAATTAGGACTTTTTGCTGCAATGGGAGGAATAGTTTTATTTTATATTGTTGCATTCATTGGAAGTTTTTTTGGATTTCAGTTTTCAATTTTAGACCCTTCTAATAGCTCGATGACTAGCATATTATTTTCTCTTTTTATTGTAGTAATTGCTTCTCTAAACCTAGTATTAGATTTTGATTTTATTGAAGAAGCTTCTGAAAATGGAGCACCAAAATATATGGAATGGTATGGAGCCTTTGGCCTTTTAGTTACATTGGTTTGGCTCTATCTAGAGATTCTAAGATTACTTGCCAAGATGAATAGTAGAGATTAAAGTATAATCTCAAATAATTTATTTCTTACATCAACCTCATAAAAATTTCCTTTATTTCTATTTGGATATACTCTATTTGTTAAGAAAACAATTATTAAATCTCTTTCAGGATCAACCCAAAACATCGTACCCGTAAAACCAGTATGACCAAAACTCTTATTTGAAAGTTTTTCATTAGGATAAACTTTATTCTCTGAAACTATCCTTACTTTATCAAATCCCAACCCTCTATTGTTTAGAGAATCATTGTGAATATGATTTTTTGTAAATAGTTCAATAGTTTCACTATTAATCATTTGTTTGTTATTATGAATACCTTTGTTTAATATCATTTTAAGAATAACTGACAAGTCTTTTGCGTTTGAAAAAAGTCCAGCATTGGCTGAGATTCCACCCATAATTGCTGCAGTTTCATCATGAACTGTACCCTGTATAAGTTCCTTTCTAAAATTATTATCTATCTCTGTTGGAACTATTTTTTCAATATTATATTTATTTAAAGGATTGAATGTGGTTGAAAGCCCCATCGGTAAATAAAATTTCTCACTTAAATATTTATCTAAATTTTCTCCAGTAATATTTTTAATTATTTCTGGGATAAGACAGAAAAACAAACCAGAATATCTGTATGTGCCAATATTATTTAACTCTGTTTTTTTAATTCTTTTTTTAATGACTTTATAATAGTTGTTCTTTATGTATAAAGATCTGGACAGTTGATTTGAAAACTTTTTGCTTAAACTTTTTTTGACAAATCTTTTTTTGAGTTTTCCATTTCCCTTAACTAAATATTGCTGATGACTTATATATGGTCTCCATCCCGATGTATGCGTTAATAAATCTTTAATTGACGTATCTCCTTGCTTTGTTTTATTAAAATCTTTTAAATAAAATTTTATATTCTTTTCAATGTCAAAATTATAATCATCTTTTATCTTCATTATCGCCAAAGTTCCCGCTAAGCTTTTGGTTATTGAGGCCAAGTCGAATAGATGATCATCTTCGACTTTAGTTAAAGAGTCATAAGTATGAAATCCATATGATTTTTTGTATTCATAATCTCCTTTTTTGATATATAACTGTGCACCAGGAAAGGCATTTAATTTTATTGAAGAATTGATTAAACTATCAATGCTTTTCTCAATTTGAGAGTAGCTGTTTAAAGAAATAAATAGAATGAAAAAAATTCGGAATATCATATTGAAGGTATTTCTAATTCATAATCCTTAACTCTTCTTTTTTCAATAATTAGTTGATCACGAAGACTCATAATAATTGATTTATAATCAGGGTTATTTATTTCATTTGAGTTTTCAATTGGATCATTTTCTAAATCATAAAATTCCCATGTTGGTTTTGTTTTTGTCTTATTTACGCCAGATTTATTTAGCCCATCACCATATACATAAATTAGTTTATGTTTTTTTGATCTTATACCTAGGTGAGCTGGCCTTTTAACATCATGCTGCCAGTATCTATAATATATGTACTCTTTTTCATTTTTATTTTCATTGAGAATTGCATTTCTAAAACTAGAACCTTGGAAAGATTCTGGATTCTTTATTCCAGCATAGTCTAAAATTAAAGAAGGGATATCAACATTGGTAACTAAATCATCTATTCTCTTATTCTTTGGAATCTCATTTGGATATGAAATTACAAACGGCATTCTAGCAGATTCTTCATAAAACCATCTTTTATCCATGTAACCATGTTCACCAAGGAAATAACCTTGATCAGAAGTGTAAATGATCACAGTGTTTTCAATTAGATTCTCTTTTTCTAAATAATCCAAAAGTTTAACAATGTTATCATCGATTGAAGCACCACTTCTAATAAAATCTCTAACAAATTTTTGATAAGTAATAGAACGTATTTCTTTTTTGTTTTCTGTACTTAGCGTAAATGGCATTCCGGGATACCTATTAATATTTTTACTTGTGTCATTAAGCCATCGTTCGGTTAAATTTTCTACAATTTGACCTATGTGTTTTCTGCCAGATTCGTTGGAGTTAAATTCGTATAAAGATTTTGGCTCTGGAAAAACAACATCTTTATTCAGATCATTATGCCTTTCAGGATAATCAAATGGTTCGTGAGTTGCTTTGAAATGAGTCATCATAAAAAAAGGCTTATCCCTGCTAATATTACTTAACCATTCAATTGAACTATCTCCAATTATATCTGCTGAAAACCCTTTTTCTTTTTTCCCCCCAGAATAACCATCTTCCCAATTTTCAACAGTCTTGAAATAAGGATCGTGATACAAACCTTGCCCTGGTAACACTTTATAATAATCAAATCCAGATGGTTCTTTTTTTAAGTGCCATTTCCCAATTATTGAAGTTTGATAGCCATTCTCTTTCAAAATCTTAGCAATATTTAACGAGTCAGGTGATAACGCGTCAGGTAAATTATAAACTCCATTAATGTGACTGTATTTTCCTGTCAAAATTGAAGCTCTACTTGGGACACAAATAGAATTTGTGCAAAATAAATTATTTAATACTGTACCATTATTTGCTAATCTTTTTATTCCATCATTTTTGACATAGTCACTCAAGATTCCGCCATAAATACCCCAAGCTTGAGATGTATGATCGTCAGACATAATAAAAACAATATTTGGTTTTTGATTATTCTTATCGTCACAGCTAAGAAGAATTATAAAAATGAATAATGCAATTTTTTTCATTTATTATGTCTAGTTTATTTTTATAATTTAAAATTAAATTATGAATTATTTTACATAAGAGTTAGAGCATATTAATTTAAAATATTTTATCAATATTTTTTTCTCTGTTTTTTGTAGTAAATATTTTCACGAAAGAAAGAATGAATCAACTATCAAACTCAAAAAGCTTGTATTTAAAACAACATGCAAAAAATCCAGTAGACTGGATGCCTTGGAGCGCTGTTGCTTTGAAAAAAGCACTTGACGAAGAAAAGCTTATTGTTGTAAGTGTTGGATACTCTTCATGTCATTGGTGTCATGTGATGGAAGAAGAAACCTTTAGCAATAATGAAGTTGCTGAGGTAATGAATAAGGATTTTATAAGTATAAAAGTCGATAGGGAAGAGAGGCCAGATATTGATGAACTTTACATGAAATCATTAGTATTAATGACGGATTCTGGTGGATGGCCAATGAATATAATTGCTCTTCCAGACGGATCTCCAATATGGGGAGGAACTTATCTTCCAAAAACCAATTGGATGAGTGTTCTAAATCAAATCAATGATCTTTATAAAAATAGATATGACGATGTTTTAGGATATTCAAATAAGTTAAAAGAAGGATTAAAGCAGGAAGGAATTGTTGACATAAAATTAGAATCTGATGAGTTATATGATAGAATCATTGAACTGAGTGAATCAGCATTTAGCTTTTTAGATACAAATAACGGTGGACTAAAAACCAATCAAAAATTTCCCTTACCATCATTATTAGATTTTTATTTAAGATCTGGAAAACAGTTTCAGAAAAATAAGTTCTTGGACTTTGTTTATTTGACTTTAGAAAACATAGGATATGGAGGAATTAATGATCATATTGAGGGGGGATTTCATCGATACACTGTTGATTCGATTTGGCATGTTCCTCATTTTGAGAAGATGTTATATGATAATGCACAACTCTTGTCAATTTTTGCTAAAGCTTATAAATTAACAAAAAGACCACTTTATAAAGATTTAATATCTGATACTCATAGATTTATAGAAGACAAAATGACATCCAGCGATGGTTTGATTTTTTCAAGTATTTCTGCTGTTACGGATTATGGTGATAAAAAAATTGAGGGAGATTATTATGTTTGGAATCAAGATGATTTAAAAAAATACTTGGAGGATGATTATGAGATTTTTGAAAACTACTACAACATAAATAATAAAGGATATTGGGAAAAAGATAAATATGTTTTAAGAAGAACAATAAGTAATGAAGAATTTTCAACAGATTATAAAATCCAGGAAAAGAAGCTAAAATCAAAAATTCAATCTTTTAAAAATATTCTAAAAGAAAAAAGAAGTTTAAGAAAATACCCTGAGATTGATGAAAAAATTATTTCTTCTTGGAATTCACTTACAATTTCAGGATACTTGGATGCATACATGGCAACAAATGAAAAAGTTTATTTGAAGAAAGCAATAGATATTGTTAATGCAATTGAACAAAAATTAATAAATAAAGACTTAAGAATAAGTAGATCGTTTAGTATTGAAGAATCTGATATTTTATTTTTAGAAGATTATAGTTTTTTAGCAAATGCGTATTTGAAATTTTACCAATCAACTTTTAACTATCAGTGGGTACATCGTGCAGATGAAATAGTTAAAAAATCCATGGATATATTCTTTGATAAAGACCAAGTATTTTTCAAATTCAGTTCAAACCAGTCTACATTGTTTTCAGAAAACTTATTTGTTTTAGAAGATGGTGTTATCCCCTCATCAAATTCAGTAATGGCAAATAACTTATTCCTTTTATCTCACTACACTGGAAATAGAGATTATTTAAACATTGGGAAAAAAATGATTGATTTGGTAACTGGAAAGGCAGTTAATGATCCTTTGAATTACATGAATTGGTTAAATGTTTCAACAGATTATTCAAAGAATTTTTATGAAATTATTGTGGTCGGAGAAAATGCATTTCAGATATCAAAAGATTTAACAAGTAGGTATTTACCCAATACATTAGTTGTAGCTTCTAAAACTGATGCCGATGAATATTTGATTAAAAATAGGTATATTAAGGGTGAAACTTTAATATATGTTTGTGTCAACAACTACTGCAAATTTCCAGTTCAAACTATTGAAAAGGCATTAAAACTTATTTTAGATTAAAATGAAAAAACTACTATTTTTTATTTTGTTGATACTTGTTTCTTGTAATAAGGAAGAAGAAAAAAGAATTTTTACTGTAACTACTTTTGCAAATCCACCTGAGGGGGGGATAGTTACCCTTGAAACTACTCAAGGATCAACAACAGGTGAATATAAATGGGGAGAAATAGCAAATCTCATTGCAAAACCTGCTGCAGGTTATTCTTTTATATCTTTTTCTGGGAATACTTACATAGGTGATGTGATTGTAACAACGGGTAATGGAGCAGATAAAATACCACCGCTAAAAACTTCCATAGAAATGAGGTGCCGTGATATTACATTCTGTGAATATGATATTATTGTTACTGGACATTTTGTTAAGAAGGATTAGTTAAATTTTGAAAATGAAAAAACTACTATTATTATATGCTTTAATCTTGATGTCTTGCTCAGGTGAAAAACATGAAAGTCCGCCTAATATCGTATTTATTATGGCTGATGACTTGGGATATGCTGATCTTTCCTCATATGGATCAAGCTTTATTAACACGCCAAATCTTGATCAAATGGCTGAGGATGGAGTAAAACTAACTTCATATTATTCTGCTCAGGCTGTATGCTCCGCATCTAGAGCTGCAATTCTAACAGGGGCATATCCGAACAGAATTGGAATCCATGGAGCATTTGGCCCTAAATCTAAAAAAGGAATAAATCCTTTTGAACTAACAATTCCAGAAATGCTTTCATATAAGGGATACAGAACAGGAATTTTTGGAAAATGGCATTTAGGAAGTAAAGAAGATTTTTTACCTACTAGACATGGATTTGATGAGTTTTATGGAATTTTATATTCAAATGATATGTGGAGGTTTCATCCTGAATATCCAGACTCATACCCAGAAGATTTAATGTTATATCAAAATGAAACACCTATTCAAGAATTGATTGACCAATCCGATTTAACCAAAAATATAACAGATGAAAGTATAAAGTTTATTGAGGAAAACAAAAATAATCCATTTTTCTTGTACATACCTCATCCACAACCCCATGTTCCTTTATTTGCTTCTGCAGATTTTAATGGTAAAACAGGCAAAGGATTATATGCTGATGTAATTACTGAAATAGACTACTCTGTAGGGAGAATCATAGAGGCTTTAGAAAAAAACAATTTAACTGAAAACACCATTATAATATTTACATCTGACAATGGTCCATGGTTATCTTATGGGGATCACGCAGGATCTAGTGGAATTTATAGAGAAGGTAAAGGTACAGCATGGGAAGGAGGACAAAGAGTGCCATGTATAATCAAATACCCAAAGAAATTAAAACATAGAGTAATTGATGAACCAGTCATGGGAATTGATTGGCTACCTACATTTTCAGCTATCACGGGCTCTCCAATGTCTAGAAATAAAATTGATGGGAAAAATATATGGCCTTTATTAACACAACAAGTCTATAAAACTCCACATGAGAAGTTGCTATTTTATTATAGAACGAATGAATTACATGCTGTGAGATCCGGAGATTGGAAGTTATACTTTCCAAGAACATATAGGTCATTAAATGGAAGAAATGGTGGAACAGACGGCATTCCTGTAAAATATGATATCAATACGATAAAAAATTTAGAGCTATATAACTTAATTGATGATCCGGAAGAAAAAAATAATGTTATTGATGATTATCCAAAAGTTGTCAATAAATTAGTGAGTTATGCAGATGAAGCTCGTAATGATTTAGGAGACAACTTGTACAAAATTGATGGAGTTGGTTTAAGAAAAGTAGGAGAAGTTGATTAAATGAAAAGAAGAAATTTTATAAAAAAAGGTGCTATTGGATCTGTAGCTGTAGGAAGCTTAAGTAATGATTTTATACCAATGAAAAATATAAAACCTGGGCCCAGAATTATTTCGACTTGGAAACATGGTGTTCCTGCAAATAAGATTGCATGGGAGCGTCTAAAAAATGGTGAAGGAGGATTAACGGCAGTTGAATATGGTGTTAGAGATTCAGAAGATAATCCTGATGAAAGATCTGTTGGATATGGAGGACTACCCGACAGAGAAGGTAAGGTTACTTTGGATGCATGTATAATGGATAAGAATAATGATTGTGGTGCTGTTAGTTTCCTGCAAAACATAAAAAACCCAATTTCCGTTGCTAGGATGGTTATGGAAAAAACACCTCACGTAATGTTGTCTGGAAAAGGAGCTTATGATTTTGCCATAAAAAATGGATTTAAAAGGATGAATCTTTTAACTGAAAAATCAAAAAAAGATTGGGAGAATTGGCTAAAAAAATCTGAATATAAACCTGTAATCAATATAGAAAACCACGATACAATTAGTATGCTATTGCTTGACGAGGAAAACAATTTATTTGGTGCTTGTACAACAAGTGGTGCAGCATGGAAAATGCATGGTCGAGTTGGAGATTCTCCTATCATTGGAGCAGGCTTATTTCTTGACAATGAAGTAGGGGCTGCTGCATCAACAGGTTTAGGAGAAGCAGTTATTAGAACTGCTGGTAGTGCTATGGTAGTTGAGTGCATGAGAAATGGTATGACCCCTTTAAATGCATGTAAAGAAGTCGTGGAGAGGATTACCAATCTACATAGAAACAGACCAGAATGGGAATATTTACAAGTTGGCTTTATTGCCTTAAGCAAATCTGGAGATTACGCTGGATATAGTTTAAAAAAAGGATTTAATTATGCACTGACGGATAAAGAAAATGACTCTGTTTTGATTGATGCGGATTATAAAGTTTAAATATTGGAGGAAGTAATTAAATATCTAGGTAATTACCACATACTCTTATTGCACTTGCCAATCGGCGGATTTATATTTACTTTTTTATTATATATTCTTCAGAATTTTTTAAAAGAGAATTACTCTGCTCCGATAAACTTTGGTCTTATTTTCTCATTTGGGAGCGCTATAATAACATCTATATTAGGTTACATTTTACATTTAGAAGGAGGATATAGTGAGGCTTTAGTTGATAGACATATGTGGCTTGCAATAATTTCAACTCTTTTAATTGGAATTACTCTTTATTTACATAAAAACAATTTTTCAAAGAAAATTATACTATCCTCTTTTTTAACTTCTCAAATTTTAATTTCAGTAACGAGTCATTTTGGAGGTTCAATGACTCATGGAGTTGATTATTTAAAAATTCCTGAGTTTGAAAATAAATCAGCTTTAGTTAGTTATGATAGCATACACGTATTTAATCAGGTGATTACACCAATTTTTGATTCTAAATGTGTAAAGTGTCATAATATAAATAAAAGTAAAGGGGACTTGATTTTAACATCTGTTGATCAAATCATGAAAGGAGGTGAATATGGAAAAATAATTGAGGTTAGTAATTCAGATAAAAGTAGGCTTTATACTTATTTAAATCTTCCCCTAGATGACGAGCATCATATGCCGCCTGATGGTAATGCTCAGCCAACTGAAAACGAAATAGAACTTATCAAGTTATGGATTGACAATGGAGCTGATTTTGAAAATTATTTCCAAATTGGAGAGGATGATTTTTCAAATCAAATTCTTGATTTTCTTCCAAAGGAGATTGTTGATGTAGACCCGCCAAAAAGATCACAATTAGAAAAGTTAATTGAAAATGAATTTAGAATTGAAAGAATAAGTTCTGAAAATAATTTTATTGATATAAAGTTTCAGGGAAAAACTTTCAAGCAAAGTTATTTCAATTTGCTTTCTAAAGTTGGTGAAAATATCAAAAGACTTGATTTGTCTTTTGTTGACTTAAGCTCTGTTAATTTATCTAAACTCGATGATTTAGAAAATCTAACATATTTAAATTTAAATAATACAAGCCTTTCATCTGAGGATCTTGAAAAATTAGATCTTGATATTCAAACATTAATTCTGAGTAATAATGAGATTGATGTTGGTGTTTTCGAAAAATTTATTTCAAATCCAGTCAACGAAAGGGTTTTTGCTTATAATACAATAACTGATTTGGAATTAACTAAAGAAATTTCAGACAATTCCAATAACAAGATTTACTTTGGTGTATCATTAGATGATTTTGCATCGAATATCCCGCTTAAAATTCCCTTTGTAAACCCTGAGTTTCAAACTCTTTTTTCTAATTCTTTGGATATAAAGGTTGTTCCTGACATTACAAACCCTCAGTATAGATATACTATTGATGGAGATGAGCCTGATAGCCTTTCAGCTTTATATGATGGCCCAATAACTATTAACAAGTCTACAATTCTCAAATTCAAAGCTTTTAAAGAAGGGTCTAGGTCAAGTCCTGTAAAGGAAGTTAAGTATAAAAAAATAGCTGACTCAATTACTGATTTTAAATTATTAAGCACTACTGTTGCACCCTATGCTGCAGAGGGTATTCTTACTGATAAAACCGTTGGATCTTTTGACTTTAGAGATGGTAGATGGAATGGTTTTTTAAAATCTGATACTAGGTCAGGTGATATGGTTGCTGAATTTTCAATCCCTGAAGGAGTTGGAGAAATTGGAGTTTCTTGTTTATCAGCTTATGGAGCGTATATATTGTTTCCTACAAAAATCGAGCTCTACGATCTAAGTTCAGGTAATAATGAGCTTGTATATTCAAAAAATGTTTCTTCAAAAAACTTCGATGAAGAAGAAGGGCCTCTTCATACCTTTAGGGTTCCTGTAGATAAAAATTTAAGAAAAGTGAGGTTAAAAGTTATTTCAAATAAAAAACTTCCTAAAGGTCATCCAGCAGAGGGAGAGCCCGCATGGCTATTTGTAGATGAAGTAATATTGTTTTAGAAATGTCTTGAGCTAATATTGGTTTCAATTGTATTAATTATGGCACAATGATTGTAAATATTTTTTTATGAAAAAATTTGTTTTAGTTTTTCTAATAATCTCTTGTTCTTCAGTTTCAGAAGAAGATTATTATAATGATGATGCTTCAGCATATAAAAACATAAATTATGTCACAATCACTAATGAAAATACTGGTGGTGGTAGTCAGTATGTATATGTTGTTTCTGGATTTTCACAAACAAATATTCAAATATGTTATTGTGATTCTTCATGCTCAAAAGAGGTCTTAGAAGTTTCAACTCTACAATTTGATGAAAACACCCTTAGCTTTAGATATAAGCTAAGTCCTTATGATGAATTTACTACAAAATCTACAATAGATTGGTGCACTAAATTTGGTTAATTGTTAGATAAAAGCACTTTTTGATAATTAATTCCATATTCAACCTTTTTTTATGAGAAGAATTATTCAAGATAAAACGTTGATACACAACAATTAATTTTAAATTTTTATCATTTCCTTAAAATTCTTAAACAAATTTTAACAAAACTTTAAGAAAATTCCCTATTTTGCATGGATATAATAATTAATTTTTAATTAACAATAACTAAAATTAAACACTTATGAAAACAAAATTCACGAAGATTTGTACAAGTTTTGTGTTGTTTTTTGCGTTGACTTTATCGGCGTATGCTCAACAAATTTCAGGTACAGTCACTGACGAGAATGGTGTACCTCTTCCAGGTGCTACTGTTTTAGTCCAGGGAACTTCTAATGGAGTTTCAACTGATTTTGATGGAAATTATTCTATAAGTGCTTCACAGGGGGATACTCTTGTGTTTAGCTTTGTAGGATATTCTTCAGAATCTGTTGTAGTTGGTTCTTCAACTACTGTCAATGTTTCATTAGAGCCAGACAACGCTTTAGACGAAGTCGTTGTAACTGCACTTGGTGTTCAAAGAAATACCAAAGCTCTAGGTTATTCTGTAACTGAAGTTGACGGAACTGAAATTAGTGCTAACCCATCTACAAACGCTATAAATGCCCTTCAAGGAAAAGTTGCAGGGGTTATGGTAACTGGTAGTGCAATGGGTGCTAAAGGATCATCTAGAGTAGTAATTAGAGGTGCAAGTTCCTTGAATGGTAATAACCAACCTCTTTACGTTGTAGATGGTATTACTATTAATAACAATAACTTAGGTGCCGCTGGTGTATGGGGTGGTACTGATTTTGGGGATGGTGTATCAAGTATCAACCCAGATGAAGTACAATCAATCTCTGTTCTTAAGGGTGGTGCTGCTGCAGCTCTTTATGGGTCTAGAGCATCTAATGGTGTTATCATCATTACAACTAAAAATGGTCTAGGTTCCGAAGGTCTTGGTATTGAAATCAATTCTACTGCACAGTTTGATGTTCTTAATAATGACCTATGGGATGCTCAAACTACTTATGGATTTGGATATGATGCTGTTGTGTCATCAAACCAAGAGGACGCGTTAAGCGAAGTATATAGTGCTTGGGGTCCTAAAATGAACGGACAATTGGTTCCTCACTTTGATGGTATTAGTAGACCTTACGTTTATACTGGTGATAATCAAGATAAATTCTATAGAACAGGTACTACTTTTAGTAACACCGTTTCTTTCTCAACTGGTGATGAAAATGGAAATACAAGATTCTCATTTACTAACTTAGATAATGATGATATTTCTCCAAATTCTACACTTGATAGAAATTCTTTAGGTTTAAATACAACTCAAACAATTGGTGAAAATATTAGAATTGATACTAACATTAAATATATCATAGAAGAGCAAGGAGGTAATCCAAGATTATCAGATGCTCCTTCAAATGCAAACTATTCTCTAAAACTTTATGCCCCTGGTATTGATGTAAATACTATGAAAGGTCCTAATGGAGATGGTACTAATGAGGATGGTACTGAGTATATAACTACAAATGGTATTTACTCACAGAATCCTTGGTTTGCTGCTTATAATTTTGTTAATGACTCTGAGAAAGAGAGATTAATAGGATCTGTGAATGCAAAATGGGATTTATCAGACTTTTTATATGTAAGAGGTCGTGTAGGTACTGATAGATATGATTATCATAGAAGAGTTTCTACTCCTTTCGGTACAGCGTATCAACCACTTGGATCTATAGGTGAATATAAACTAGCATTTAAGCAGTTTGATGCAGACGTATTCTTAGGAACTGACGCTTTAGCTATAGCTGACAATGTTGAGTTGACTGCATTTGTTGGTTTAGGATCGAACTATATCGAGTCTGAATCTGTTTCTGCAAATGGGTCTAATTTTATTGTTCCAGGTTTAGTTTCTTTTGGTAATACACAAAATAAATCTGCTGGATATGGCTACAGTGAAAAGAAAATTAATTCTGCTTATGGTTCTGCTGAGTTTGGTTATAACAACTGGGCTTATTTAACTGTAACTGCTAGAAATGACTGGTTCTCTACATTATCATTAGCTGGTAAAAATGCTCCTAACAATGATCTTTATACTTCTGCTTCACTATCTGCAGTGATTTCAGATGTTGTTGATTTAGGAACAATTTCATTCTTAAAATTAAGAGCTGGTTATTCTCAGGTTGCTGGTGGTGCTGATAGCCCATATAGATTAAACCTTACTTACGGAATTGTTGGACAAGGACACTTAGGTGCATCTCTTGGTCAAATCAATGGTGGTCAAATCCCAAATACTGAGATTACTCCATTTGAAAAAAATGAGACTGAGTTTGGTGTTGATATCAGAATGCTTGATAATAGAGTTAGCTTAGATGCTACTTTTTATGATAATGAAACTGTGGGAGATATCGTAGGTGTAAGTGCTTCTGCAACATCAGGTTATGGTAGTGCGTTAGCTAACCTAGGTGAAATTTCAAACAAAGGGGTTGAATTACTTTTAAAAGTTAAGCCAGTTGTTACTGATGATTTCGCAATGGAAGTATCTTTAAACTATACGAATAATGATAGTGAAGTTGTAGCAACTAATGATACTGGTGGTAATATTTCACTAGACGAACCAAGATCTAGAAATATGAGAGTTACTCATATTGTTGGTGAAAAATATGGTGCTTTATTTGGTACTTCTTTCGTAAGAGATGCTAGTGGCAATATTGTTCATGAACTTGTAAACGGTGTTCCACTTCCAAAAATTAATAATACTAGAAAAATTTTAGGATTTGGTGTTGCTCCTCAACAATTAGGTATTGGTGCTTCATTTAGATATAAAGACTTTAATGCAAGTTTCTTACTTGAAGGAAAATCAGGAGGTCAAATGTACTCTGGTACAAATGCTTCTATGATAGGTTCAGGTCTTCATAAAATGACTATTCCTTCAGGGGGTAGAGAAGCTGGATTTGTTCCAACGGGAGTTTTAGAAGACGGGTCTACAATTACTCAGTCTTTATCTCAAGTTGAGCAACAAGCATATTGGGGAAGATATAATGATCCTGCGGAAGCTGGTATTTATGACTCAGACTATATGAGATTGAGACAATTAAGTGTTGGATATACATTTCCTTCTTCAATGTTAGAAGGTACTTTTATTCAATCTGCTAGTGTTTCATTGATAGGTAAGAATTTATTCTTCCTTTCTAACAGTGTTGACAACATTGATCCAGAATCTTCTTACCAGGCTGGTAACTCAGCTGGTTTAGAATGGTTTGGTCTTGCTGTACCAAGAACTGTTGGTGTTAACCTTAATCTTAAATTTTAATAAAAGATGAAAAAGATTTTAATTACATTTTTAGCGTTTGCATTTGCTCTTACTTCTTGTGAGTTTGACAAGGGGTTTGAAGACATGAATGTAAATCCTAACGCTGCCGCTCAGATTGGAGTTGGGAACAAGTTCGCAAAAACGATTCTTGACACTAGTGGTGGTAGATACGAAAATTGGAGAAATAGCTTAATTTATAACTCTACTTTAATTCAACATTTTTCTACTTTGGCTTCTTATTGGTCTGGTGATAAATATTATAGAGTAGATTCTTATGCTACTTCTTTGTGGGATAGATATTATCCTTCAGCTGTTAAAGGGATTGAAGACATAATTGATCAACTTAATAGTGAGGGTAATTCTGGAACAGAAATGGGTATGGCAAGAATTCTTAGGGTATTTATTTACCATAGAATCACTGATACTCATGGTGATATTCCTTATTCAGAAGCTGGAAAAGGTTATATCGATGGTACTTTAAAGCCAAAATATGATGCTCAGCAAGATATTTACATGGATATGCTAAAAGAGCTTGAAGAGGGTGTTGCTCAAATTGGAGGAGACTCTAGCTTGGGTAGTGCTGATGTTATCTTTGGTGGTAATGCCACTAAGTGGAAAGCTTGGGGTAATTCAATGATGCTAAGATTAGCAATGAGAATGACTAAAGCTGATCCTGCTGGAGCTCAAGCTTGGGCAGTAAAAGCTATCAACGGAGGAACTATGACTTCAAACGATCATATTGCAATGGTTGCACATACTGATGGACCTGAGGGTATCAACAGAAATGGTCATGGTGAAGTATTTTTAGTTGATAGAAATGCAAGAATTAGTGAGACTTTCATGAATCATTTAGATGGAGATCCAAGAAAAACTGTTCTTGCTCAGAGAAGATCTGACGGTAGTCAAGCTGAAGCTGATCTTATTGGTATGCCAAATGGTAGAACATCTTCAGGTTTCACTGGTGTAGATGGTGTTGATTATCCTGGGATTCCTGATTCAACTATTTACGCAGAGCCTGCTGAAGCATTACAAGGAATGGATGTACCGATGGTTTTTCAAACTTATGCTGAAGTTGAATTCTTAAAAGGTGAGGCTGTAGTTAGAGGTTGGGTTTCTGGAGATGCTAAAGCTCATTATGATGCTGGTGTTACAGCTGCAATGACAATGTTAGCTACTATCTATCCTAAGACTACACCAATTACTCAAGCTCAAATTGATGCATTTTTAGCTGGACCTGGTGCTTATGATAGTACCAAAGGTTGGGAAATGCTAATGAATGAGTACTGGAAAGCTACATTACTTAACGAGTATGAATCTTATGCTAACTGGAGAAGAACAGGATATCCTACATTAACTCCAACTAAACATCCAAATAATGTTTCTAATGGACAAATCATGAGAAGAATGATTTATCCAGGTGGTGAAGCATCTACTAACGCTGAAAGCTATGCAGCTGCTGTTGCAAGACAAGGCGCGGATACTTGGATGACTAGAATGTGGTGGGATAAATAATAAATTAATTTTATTATAATTATATTTAAGGGAGGATTTTTATCCTCCCTTTTTTTTTGAAATATGAGGAAGCTGACAACTAATTTCTTATTTTTTTTTACTTTTTTCTCCTTTTCTCAAGAGCCTTTATTTCAACTTTTAAATTCCTCTGATTCTGGAGTGGATTTTATTAATAAATTAACTGAAACCAAGGATGAAAATATTATTACCTATGAATATTTTTTTAATGGTGGAGGAGTTGCTGCAGGCGATTTTAATAATGATGGATTAATTGATTTGTATTTTACCTCCAATCAAGAATCTGATAGAATTTATTTAAATAAAGGAAATTTAAAATTTGATGATATAACACAAAAGTCAGGTATATCCTCCAAACAAGGATGGAAAACAGGTGTAACTCTAGCAGATGTAAATGATGATGGCTGGCTTGACATATATGTGTCTTATTCCGGAAATTTTCCCAAAAATCAGAGAAAAAATAAACTCTATATAAATCAAAAAAACCTAACGTTTAAAGAGTCTGCTTCTAAATATGGAATTGATGATTCTGGAAACACCACTCAATCCGTTTTTTTTGATTATGATAAAGATGGTGATTTGGATCTTTATGTTTTAAATCACAATACCAAGGTAATGAGAAACTTTGATGCTCAATATGCAAAAAAATTAATTGATGAAAATGCAGGAGACCGTCTCTATGAAAATCTTGGTAATGGAAAATTTACTGATGTAACATTGTTAGCTGGAATTTCTTCAAATCCCATTGGTTATGGTTTAGGTATTGTTATTTCAGATTTTAATAACGATAATTGGGACGATATTTATATAAGTAATGATTATGTAGAGGAAGATTATATGTATTTAAACAATCAGGATGGTACTTTTTCAAATGAATTAAAGTCTCAATTAAAACACATTTCTAATTTTTCAATGGGGGTTGATGCGGGAGATATTAATAATGATGGATTATCGGATATTGTGACTTTAGATATGCTTCCAGAAGACAACAAAAGACAGAAATTAATTTATGCACCAGATAATTTTGAACTTTATAATAATATGGTTTCAAATGGATTTCATCATCAATCTATGAGAAATATGCTTCAATTAAATAATGGAAACAATAGTTTTAGTGAAATTGGTCAGCTAGCTGGAATTTCAAGTACCGATTGGAGTTGGTCAGCTATAATAGCAGACTATAATAATGATGGTTATCAAGATTTGTATGTATCTAATGGATACTATAGAGATATGATTAATAGAGATTTTATGAAGTTCTATGTTGACGAAAGAATGAAGTATTTAGACGGGGATAGTGATGAAAATATGTTTACAATATTACAAGAAGTCGAGTCAACACCTCTTCAAAATTATTTCTTCTTGAACAATAAAGATTTAACTTTTGACAACAGAACTGATAAAGATGGATTTAATGGAGAAGACTTTTCACATGGTGCTATTTATGCTGATCTTGACAATGATGGAGATTTAGAAATTATTGTGAATTGTATGAATCAAGAAGCCAAAATTTTTGAAAACAAGTCAATTCAGAATAACTCAAATAATTATTTTTCAATTGATTTAACACAAGAAAAAAACAAGAATTCTATAGGGGCAAAAGTTTTAGTTTATTCTGGAAATGAAATTCTTAGACGAGATGTACAAACTTCAAGAGGGTTTCAATCTTCATATCTTGGTCCTATTCATTTTGGTTTGGGAAAAAAAGAAATTGATTCTGTTAAGATAATATGGCCTGACCAAACCTATCAAAATATTAAAACCAACAACCTCTTAAATTCAAAAATTAAGGTCACCAAGAACACAACTATTAAATATGAATTTGACAATAAATCAAAAATTTTTAATGTTCGTTATAATAAGCTCAATTACAAACATGAAGAGTTGTTAGTCAATGATTTTAAAGTTCAACCTTTACTTCCTTATATGATATCTTATCATGGTCCAAAAATTAAAATGGTTGATTATAATAATGATGGGTATAATGATCTTTTTATAGGAGGTCCAGAGGGAAGCTCACCAGTTTTATTTGATCAAAATAAAAATGGAGTATTTGTCAAAAGCGATCAGCCTGATTTTGATAACAGTTCTCAGTTTGAAGACACTAATGCTTGTTTTTTTGATGCAGACAACGATGGAGATTTAGATTTGTATATTGTATCAGGGGGATTTGCTGAAAAAGATTCTGGATTACCATTAAATGACAGATTATATATAAACGAATCAGGAACTTATAAACTTTCCTCAAATATCCCAATTGATAATTATGTAGGTTCAGTTGCTGTACCTTGGGATTACGACAGCGATGGAGATATAGATTTATTTATAGGCACAAGAGTAAAACAAGCCGAGTTTCCCAAATCGGATTCCTCTTTGATTTTAAATAATAATGGCAATGGTGAGTTTTCTTTATCAGATTTTGACTTTTTAGATAAGATTGGGTTAGTTACTGATGCCCAAATTGAGGATATTGACGGTGATGGTATCCAAGAACTTATTGTAGTTGGAGATTGGAACTATCCACGTATTTATAAATATATTAATTCAGATATTATAGAATTTACCTCATTATTTTTTGAAGAAAATTTACACGGTTGGTGGAATACTCTTGAAATAAATGATTTAGATAATGATGGTGATTATGATTTAGTTTTAGGTAATTGGGGAACTAATAATCTTTTTAAACCTACAGTACAAGAACCAATGGAATTATACTATGATGATTTTGACAAGAATGGCTACATAGATCCAATATGGTGTTATTATATTCAAGGAAAGTCATACCCAAATGTTTTGAGAGAGGAATTAACAGATCAAATTGTTAGTTTAAGAAAAAAATTTGTTACATATGAAGAATACTCAACCGCTACTTTAAATGATATTTTTACAAAAGAACAAATTTCTAAATCTCCGAAACTAATGACTGATTTTCTTGAAACAGTTTGGTTTGAAAATATTGATGGTAAATTCAAACTAAAAAGATTTCCTGTTGAAGCTAATTTTTCATCTGTTAACTCAATTCTTATTGATGATTTTGATGATGATGGAATTAAAGATATTTTAATGGGAGGTAACTCTGAATATAATAGAGTTAGAATTGGAAAGTGTGATTCATCATTTGGTATTTTCTTAAAAGGTACAGATACTGGAGAATTTAAATTTATTGAAAATAGGTTGACTGATATCTCGTTTGAAGGATCTGTTAGGTCTCTAAATTCTTACACATCAAATGGTAAAAAAAGAATTGTTGTTGGGCTAAATAATTCATATCCATTGGTCTTAACTTTAGAAGATGCAGATTAGAACTATTATTTTTTTGTGTTTTTTTAGCTTTTCTTTTGGTCAGACCACAAAAGAATATGTCTCCGAGCTAAAGAAAATTACTGATGTAATGGTATATGATGTAACTTCACCCGTAGCTGCGGCTAGATACTATTCTTATATTAACTTAACTTCTTATGAAATTTTAGCTTCTAACTCATCCAAGCATAATAGTTTTTCAAATTTTTCAAAATTTCAAATACCAACTAATACATCAATTAAACAACTAAGTAAATTCGCATACTTATATGGCATGCTTTATACTGGATCAAAAATTTTGCCCTCAGGTAATAAACTCAATGATTCAAGAGATATTTATAAAAGTAAATTAACCAAAGAAGAAATTTTGTTTGTAGAAGAAGTTGGAAATCAAATCTTAGAATATGCTCAAAATGACGGATTCTTTCAACTAAATAATTTAAAAAGATATACTCCTAAGCGAGGAGATGGTTTTTGGCAACCTACTCCACCCGCTTTCATGAGTGCGATAGAGCCAAATTGGAATACAATGAAAACTTTCTTTATTAAATCTTCAAATCAATTTTTAACTAACAAGCCGGTTGCTTATAATCTTGCCAAAGATTCACAATTTTATGAGTTAACTATGGAAGTTAAAAATGTAGTTGAAGAGAACAGTAAAGAAAAAAATGAAATTGCTGCTTTTTGGGATTGCAATCCTTATGCAATTTCACAAATTGGGCATATTGAATTTGGTTTGAAACAATTATCACCCGGTGCCCATTGGATAGGTATTGCCGGAATCGCAGCAATAAAAGAAAAATTAACAATAGAAAAAACGATTATAATTCATACTCTTTTATCTACCACTCTCCATGATTCTTTCGTTGCATGTTGGGATGAAAAGTATAGATCTAACAGAATAAGGCCAGAGACGGTAATTAATAAATATTTTGATCCATCATGGAAGCCTCTTTTACAAACTCCACCTTTTCCTGAGTTTGTTTCTGGACATAGTGTAATTTCAACTGCCGCTGGCGAAATTCTTACAAAATTTTTTGGTGAGAAATTTAGATTTAAGGATAATACTCAAAAAGAATTTAACTTAAAATCTAGAAAATATAAATCTTTTAGACATGCAGCTCAGGAAGCCTGTATTTCTAGACTGTATGGTGGAATTCACTTTATGGATGCAATTACTGATGGAGCTTGGCAAGGAAAAGAGGTGGCAAATTTAGTTATAAATAAAGCGGAAAATTTTATAGATTTTAATTATTAATGAATATTTTTCAATAATGAATAGATTTTTTTTATTTCTAGTTATATCTATGTCTTCTAGTTTATTCTCTCAAAATGATCACATCAAAACGGATATCAAATTGGTTGTAGGTATCGTAGTTGATCAAATGAAATATGAGTATATACCTAGATATTGGGATAAATATTCAGAAGGAGGGTTTAAAAGATTGGTTAATGGTGGCTTCTTAGCAAAAAATGCTCATTATTCCTACTATCAAACATCTACTGCCCCAGGTCATGCTACAATTGTTACAGGAACATCTCCTAGCTATCATAGGATTGTTGGAAATTCTTGGTTTGATAGAAAATTAGATAAAAATATTTATTGCGTTGATGATGACAGATTTAATCCGATTGGAACTAAATCAAATATTGGGAAAAAATCTCCGAAAAATTTACAATCAACAACCATTTCAGATGAAAATAGAATTTTTACCAATTTTAAAGGAAAAACTATCAGTGTCTCTTTTAAGGATAGAAGTGCAGTTTTATCTGGAGGGCACACTGCAAATGGTGTCTATTGGTTTCATTCATCAAATGAAGGAGTATTTGTAAGTAGTTCTTATTATTTTAATAAACTACCTGATTGGGTAGAAAAATTTAATAATTCTAGAAAAGTTGATGAATACATAAAAACTTGGGATACACTTTATAAGATAAAATCTTATACTGAGAGCGGGTCTGATTTAAATAATTATGAAGGAAAATTTTTAGGACAAAATGCCAGCTTCCCTTACGATTTAAAAACACTTTCAAAAAAAGAAAATGGAGATACTGATTATCAAGCCATAACTACAAGTCCATTCGGAAACACTTTTTTAAAAGATTTTGCTTTAGAAGCTTTAAAAAATGAGCATTTAGGAGAGGATAAACATATTGATTTCTTACACGTTAATTTTTCTTCACCTGATCACATAGGTCATAAATTTGGTGTAAATTCAAAAGAAGTTCAAGATACTTATTTGAGATTAGATTTAGATTTAAAAGATTTGATTAATAATCTTGACAAAAAAGTAGGAAAAGGGAAATACTTAATTTATTTAACGTCAGATCATGGAGCTACGCATGTCCCTAAGTTTTTAATTGACAACAAAATACCATTAAAAGAATTAGATTTGAGAGACTCTTTGCGTAAAAAAGATTGGTCAAATTTGATTAAGGCATATTCAAATAATTATGTTTTTTTAGATAAAGAATTAATTGATAAAATGGAAATTGATTATGAAGATGCTAAAGAATTAGTAAAAAATGGATTAAAAGAAATAGATGGAGTTTATGAAGTTTATGATATAAATGACGATGATTATATGTTTGGTGATGGTTATTATCAAAGCTTAATTAAAAACAATAGTCATCCTGACTTAATTGGAGATTTAGTTGTTTTTTTAAATCCAATGTATACTGCAAGGTATAATTCTATGGGATCTTCACATGGCACTCCAGCATTTTATGACACACACGTCCCTATAATATTTTATGGAGCTGGTATTAAAACAGGATATTCTAATGATATTATTAATGTTAAAGATATTGCACCTACAATTGCCAGTATAATAGGTATTGGAGCTCCTGTTTCAACAACTGGAAAAGTAATCAGTGATGCGATTAAATAGTATTATTTTATTTTTAACTATTCTTTTGTTTTCATGTGATGATTCATCTGAATTCGATGTCGTTATTGTAGGTGGTGGAGCTGGTGGAACTTCTGCTGCAATACAGTCTGCTCGAAATGGAGCTAAAACTCTTCTAATCGAAGAAACAGATTGGTTAGGAGGTATGTTAACCTCTGCTGGTGTAAGCGCTATTGACGGTAATTATAAACTGCCCTCAGGATTTTGGGGTGAATTTAAAGACAGTTTAATTTCTCATTATGGTAGTTTAGAAGCTTTAAAGACTGGATGGGTGAGTAATGTTCTTTTTGAACCAAAAGTTGGAAATGAAATTTTAAAATCAATCACTCAAAATGAAAAAAACTTAAAAATTTTATATTCAACCTCAACTCAGTCTGTTTCAAAAAATGATGGAAACAATTATAATTATCAAATCAAAACCTCAGAGGGAACTTTTCTTTCAAAAATACTAATTGATGGTACAGAACTAGGAGATCTTCTTCCGATGCTTGATGATGACTATGACGTAGGAATGGATAGTAATGAGATGTATGATGAAAACATTGCTCCTGAATTCAAAAATGATATTATTCAAGATTTAACCTTTGTTATGATTCTTAAGAATTATAATAAAAAAGTAAAAATTGATAAGCCTGGAGGATATGATGCATCAGAATTTTACTGTTCAACTTCTCATAAAGATTGTCCCAAATCAGATAAAGCACTTTGGTCACCTCAGCAAATGATGAATTATGGCAAATTGCCAAATGATAAAATTATGATCAATTGGCCAATTTATGGGAATGATTATTACTCAAATTTAATTGAGATGAGTAAAGAAGAAAGAGAAGTGGTATTTGAAAAAGCTAAAAATAAATCATTAAGATATCTATATTATATACAAGACGAACTTGGTTTTGACAATTATTCTATCAGTGATGACGAATACGAAACAGATGACAATTTTCCATTAATTCCATATTACCGAGAAGCGCGAAGAATGAAAGGTCAGGTTACTTTTTCACTTAATTATATTAAAAATCCATATGATCAAAAACACAAGTTATACAGAACAGGTGTTTTAGTTGGAGATTATCCAGTAGATCATCATCATGATGCTCATCCTGAAAAAGAAAAATTACCAAAACTTGCATTCTATCCAATTCCCTCTTACAGTCTACCATTTGGGAGTTTAATCTCTAAAAAGAACTCAAATTTTCTAGTCGCAGAAAAATCAATTTCAGTTTCAAATCTAGTTAATGGAACAACTAGATTACAGCCAGTAGTATTACAAATTGGACAAATAGCTGGTTTAATTGCTTCAGAAAGTATAAAACAGAATAAAAAGCCCAATGAACTTAATATTAGACATATTCAGTCATTAATTTTAGAAAATGGAGGATACATACAACCTTACCTTGATGTTGAAAAAACTCATCCACATTTCAAAGCTTTTCAGAGAATTGGTTCAACAGGCATCTTAAGAGGAAAAGGAATAAATGTAGGATGGTCAAATCAAAGTTGGTTTTATCCAGAAAATGAAGTTGACCTAGAACTCTTTTTAAATGATTTATCCCCATTTATTGATTTATCTACCTATCCATTAAACAGTTTAATGCTAAAAGATTTAAAATCTTGGATAGAATCAATTATCAATGAAAAAATTGATTTCAAATCTGATTATTTATCACTTAATCTTACTGATTTTAATTTTGATAGAAAAGTAAACAGAGGTGAGTTGGCAGTAATAATCGACTATTATCTAAATCCATTTATACAATCAATAAATTATTTAGGAGAAATTGAATAATACTCTATCGATTAAAAGAGCAATTATAGAAAATATCGATTCTATAATGGATATTGTAGCTAAGTGTACCCAACATATGATATCTAACGGCATTTTTCAGTGGAATGATACTTATCCATCTAGAGATACCTTCTTGAAAGATATTGAAGATGAAAATTTGTATGTCCTTTTAAAAAAGGATAAAATTATTGGATGTGTTTCTTTTTGTAATAAAATGGATGAGTTTTATGAAAATGTAGAGTGGTTATCAGATTCAAAAAATAACGTATATGTACATCGCTTAGCAATTACTCCTGTTGAGCAAGGAAATGGATATTCTAAAATTTTAATGCATTACATTGAAAAAGAATGTAAAACTAAACATGTTGATTCTATAAGATTAGACACCTTCAGTGTTAATGAAAAGAATAATAAATTATATGAAGGTTTAGGATATAATAAACTTGGCCAAATTTATTTCAGAAAACAAAGTGATTATCCATTTAACTGTTATGAGAAATTGTTAAGATAGAATGATTATTTTTACAAAAAAATTATATGTCTAAGAAAAAACCTGATCAGGTTGCGGATAATCCAGGATTACTTCCATATGCATCTAATGTTGGAGCACCCGCTATAAAGGCAACAAATCTAACTAGCTTTAAGCAAGAAAAACTTGTTAAAACAAATAAGTTTTTTTCATCAAAATATGATGAAATCAAAGAGGAGTATAGAAAATTAATGGAGTCTTATGAATGGAATCAACTCATTTATAATTCAAGCTTTAGTTTTAAACCTGAGAAAGGTGAAGTTTATCATCTGTATCAAAGATCAAATCAAAAACTCTTTTTATCAATTATTCAGCCTAATGAATGGGGCGAAATATACATTGGATCATTTAGACTTGATTCAAATGATAAATGGGAAAAAGTAGAATTTCAAAATGATTAATATAAATTTAAATTCTTCTAAAAAAATTTATTTTTCATCGGATAACCATTTAGGTGCACCTGATCAAAAAGTGAGTTTTGAAAGAGAACTTAGGTTTATCTCATGGCTTGATTTAATTAAAAAAGATGCTCAAACGATTTTTCTATTAGGAGATCTTTTTGATTTTTGGTTTGAGTACAAACACGTAGTTCCAAAGGGATATACAAGACTTTTTGGAAAATTAGCAGAGCTTTCCGATAGTGGAATCCAAATTTTCTTTTTTATTGGAAATCATGATTGTTGGGTCAAGGATTATTTTGAAAAAGAATTAAATATTAAAGTCCTTAAAAAGCCTACAAAATTTCAAATTGATAATAATAAATTATTTGTTGGTCATGGTGATGGATTAGGCCCAGGTGATTATAAATACAAGTTTTTGAAATTAATTTTCAGAAATGTAATTACTAAAAAATTATTTTCTTTCCTTCATCCTGATATTGCAATTTCTTTGGGAAATTACCTATCAAGAAAAAATAAAATTATCTCAGGAAATGACAAGAAATTTTCAAACAAAGAAAATGAACTTCTTTATCATTTCTGTAAAGAAAAACTTAATGATGAGTATTTCAACTATTTTATCTTCGGACATAGACATTGTCCTTTAGAAATTGATTTGGGCAATAATTCTAAATATCTAAATACCGGAGATTGGATTTCATTTTATTCATATATAGAGTACGATGGCACCTCTTTTATTCTTAAATACTTCAAGGATTAATTTTGATAGAAAATAAAAAAATTGAATACGAAAACACCGTAATCATAGGTGTAATTAATAAGAATCAATCAGAAAGTATTGTTAAGGATTATCTAGATGAGTTAACATTCTTGTCAGAGACAGCGGGCGGAGTCGTAAAAAAAAGGTTTGTTCAAAAACTTGAAAGTCCAAATCCAAAAACATTTATTGGTACTGGGAAAATAACTGAAGTACAAGCTTACAATAAGAAAAATGATATAAGTTCGGTGATTTTTGATGATGAATTGAGCCCAACTCAGCAAGGTAATCTTGAAAGAATTTTGAGATGTAAGATAATAGACAGAACAGGGCTTATTTTAGATATTTTTGCTCAAAGAGCACAAACTAGCTATGCAAAAAATCAAGTTGAGCTTGCACAGTATCAATATTTGATGCCTAGATTAAAAGGTTTATGGACTCACTTAGAAAGACAGAAGGGGGGTATAGGCATGAGAGGACCAGGTGAAACAGAAATTGAAACTGATAGAAGAATTGTTAGAGATAAAATAAGCTTATTAAAAAATAAGCTAAAGAACATAGATAAACAAATGTCTGTACAGAGAGGAAATAGAGGAAGTTTAGTCAGAGTATCTCTTGTTGGTTATACCAATGTAGGTAAATCAACACTTATGAACTTAATATCTAAATCAGATGTTTTTGCTGAAGATAAATTATTTGCAACTCTAGATACAACTGTGAGAAAAATTGTTGTTGAAAATCTTCCATTTCTAATGACTGACACGGTTGGTTTTATAAGAAAACTTCCAACACAATTGATTGAATCTTTCAAGAGCACATTAAATGAGATTACAGAATCAGATTTAGTATTGCACGTGGTAGATATTTCTCACCCAAACTACGAAGATCATATTGAATCAGTTAATGTTATATTGGATCAAATAAAATGCTCAGAAAAACCTTCATTAATGGTTTTTAATAAAATTGATAAAATATCAAATGAAGAACTTGAAAGTTTAAAGTTTAGTTTAAACGGTAACAGAGAATATATATCTGCCTTTAAGAAAATAAATATTGATAGTTTAAAAAATAAAATTTATAGTGAGGTAAGAAAAATACACATTAAAAGATTTCCTTATAATAATTTTCTCTATCCAGATTTAGATTAAATATCAAGACTTAATCCAATTCCCAAAACTTCTCTTACCTGAAGTCTTTTTATTGAGTTGTCATCATATATGAACTGGAATATAAGATTGGTTGTCAAATATTTATTGATATTCATAATTGCAATTATTGTATAATCTAAGTCAATATTCCCTGCATTTTTAAGATAGTCTGAATATAGACCCAATCTATTTTCAAGCTCAACATTTTCTAATAATTGAACTTTATAGTATGAACTTAAAGATGCACCAAGTTCAAATCTGCTATTTTCTCCTTTTTTTACACCAAAATAAGTTTTTCCGTCAACTAAATTTTGTGTAAAATCTTTGTTGACTAGAATTAATCTTCCTGTAAAAGGGGCAAAGTTAATCCATAAATCTTTTGATTTTCTCCAGTATAATCCAATACCTAGTTGTAAATAAGCTGGAGAAAAAAATCTACTTAATTCAGCTTTTGTTTCTTCACCGTTTGAATTGCTATATCGAAACCCTTTTGTCCATTGTGTTTTGAAATTTATAAATGATGAGTAGCTCCAATTTCCAATCAGATTATTACTAAATTTTTTACCCAAAAGAGAATTAATTTCAAATCTATCATCAGTTTTTTTTATAAACTTTGAACCAGCAATACTGTTTAACCCATATGCAGTATTAATTTTTGTGTCCCAGTTCCAACCATTATTTTCAAAGTTGAAATCATAATCTACTTTAATAGTTCCCGATACACTAGTCTGACCTCCTGCTGTCCAATAACTATAGCTTGATTGATTTCCAAGAAAAGTGAATTTCCCTGATTTATTCCAATTGGAATTTAGTTCAAGTGAGTCAGTCTCTTTTTTTTCTTGAGCATTTGAAATCGGAGGAAAAAGGAATATAATTAAAAGAATAGCTTTTTTTATCAATCCAAATACAATAACATATTTTAAATATATACTTTTTCTTATTTCACTTAATTCTTTTTTCATTTTTTCCTTTTAAATATTGGAACTGATGAGCATGCTTCACCAAACATAAGGGATTTAACTTCGTTTTGGATTTTCTCTACAATTAAAGAATAATAGTAATTTTTATTAGCGTAATTGGAACATCCCTTCACGATAACAGATTTTTCTTTAAATTCATTTAAATCAATATTGTGAATGGAATTTATAATACTATAATTATTATAATCTTCTTCAGATCCAATAAAATTTTTTATTCCATTTTCCTTCAGCTTAGATGAAATTAAAAGGTAAGCCCAATGTGGAATAATAGCATTATTTGAGCATTGTATTAGGACTAAATGGTTATTATAATCATTCCAATCATGATTATTGACTTTATTTCTAAAGTCCTTTTCGATTAGAATTAACTCATCTTTAAGCCATATTTTTAAATCAAAAACAATTATTTTTTTTTGATTTATGAATTCATCAAAATCAATCGTAACTAATGAGCTTTTGGCAACCCTATTTTTAATTTCAAAAGACATTACAGAAACCCTAGCTCAAGTTTAGCTTCTTCACTCATTAAATCCCTTGACCAAGGCGGGTCAAATGTCATTTCTACTTCAGCGCTCTTAACTCCTTCAATTGATGCAACTTTATCCTTAACTTCTTGTGGAAGACTTTCAGCAACCGGACAGTTAGGCGTTGTAAGTGTCATCAAAATTTTAACATCGTTATCTTCATTTAAGAATACGTCATATATCAATCCAAGTTCATATATATCTACAGGGATTTCGGGGTCATAAATTGTTTTAAGCACTTTAACTACAGTTTCTCCAAGCTCTTTTGGATCTATCATATTTTTTCCCATAATTAATTTAATTTACTATATGCTAATGCATAAAATTTAATTTGTTTTAACATCGATGATAGACCGTTAGCTCTATTAGGAGACAAATGCTCTTTTAGCCCAATTTGATCAATAAAACTTAAATCGGCATTTAAAATTTCATTAGGTTTTCTATCATTTAAGACACTTAGTAAAATTGCTACTATTCCTTTACTAATTATTGCATCACTATCAGCTTGAAAATTTATTAATTCATTTTCAAAGCTTGCCTTAAGCCAAACTTTACTTTGACATCCTTTAATTAAATTATCTTCGACTTTAAATTTAGTATCCATTGGGGCAAGATTTTTAGATAAATCAATCAAATATTGATATTTCTCAGTCCAATCTTCCATAAAAGAAAAATCTTCAACTAAACTTTGTCCTTTCTCTGAAATTGTCATGATAATCAAAGATACGAATTAGCTTAACATTTGTTTTGCAAATGTAATTGCCTTGATTAATTCATCAATTTCTTCAACAGTATTTATAAATGAGAAGGAAGCTCTGACTGTGCCTGATATTTTAAAATAATCCATAATTGGTTGAGCACAATGCTGACCGGTTCTTACTGCTATACCAAATTTGTCAAGAATAGATCCTATATCATATGCATGAAGCCCCTCTATGTTAAATGATATAACCGATGTTTTGTTAGGAGTGTCACCATAAATTATCATTCCATCAATTTGCTTAAGTTTATTTGTTGCATACTTTAGCAAATAGTCTTCATACTTTTTAATATTATCAAGTCCAATATTATTCAAATAATCTAGGGCATATCCAAAAGCAATGGCACCTGAAATATTAGGTGTTCCAGCTTCAAACTTGTGTGGTAAATCTGCATAAGTAGTTTTTTCAAATGTTACTTCAGAAATCATTTCACCACCACCCATGTATGGTGGAATAAGATCTAATAACTCTTTCTTTCCATATAAAAATCCAATTCCTGTTGGTCCGCATAATTTGTGTGCTGATGCTGTGAAAAAATCTACATCAAGTTTTTGCAGATCAATATCAAAATGAGCGGAACTTTGAGCACCATCAACTAATACTATAGCTCCATTTTTATGAGCAATTTCTATGATTTTTTCAATTGGATTAATTACGCCAAGCGCATTTGAAACATGATTTACAAATACTAGTTTAGTTTTATCTGAAATTAAATTCTCAAAAACTTTTAAATCTAATTCTCCATTTTCTTTTAAAGGGATAACTTTTAGTTTAGCATTATTCTTTTTTGTCATCATTTGCCATGGGACAATGTTTGAATGATGCTCAAGACCTGATACTATAATTTCATCACCACTTTTTAAAATATCGGTATATCCGTTAGCAACGATATTTATTGAATGAGTTGTTCCAGATGTAAATATTATTTCTTTTGTGTCACCTGCATTGAAATGCTCTTTGATTTTAGTTCTTGCAGATTCAAAATCTTGTGTCGCCTTTTCACTTAAAGAGTGTACTCCTCTATGAATATTTGCGTTGTAATTATTATAATAATTAGAAATTGAATTTATTACACTTGTTGGTGTTTGAGATGTTGCCGCATTATCAAAATAGATAAGAGGCTTATTGTTGATTTTCTTACTTAGAATAGGAAAATCTTTTCTAATATTTTCAACATCAAAATTCATTATAGTTCAAATCCAAGATTAACACCTAGTTTGCCAGCAATAATCTTTTTAATTTTTGTTTTTAAAGGTTTTATTTTAACACTTTCTAAAACATTATTTGCAAAAGCATAAGTTAATAGTGCTTTAGCTTCCTTTTTAGGTATGCCTCTAGTTTGTAAGTAAAATAAGGCAGATTTGTCTAACTGACCTATTGTACAACCGTGTGAACATTTAACATCGTCAGCAAAAATTTCTAACTGAGGCTTAGTATTTACAGTTGCCTTATCGCCAATAATTATATTATTGTTTTGCTGAAACGCATTTATTTGTTGAGCAATTTTATCAACGATTACTTGACCATTAAAAACTCCAACTGAGTCACCTATAAAAATTCCTTTGTAATCTTGGTGACTTGTGCATGAAGGATTAGCATGATGAACTAGTGTATGATGATCTGTAAGCTGTTTTTCATTTAATATTGTGACACCATTAAGTATTGAATTTATTCCTTTGCCATTTTGATAGAAACTTAAGTTGTTTCTTGTAATATTATTTCCAAAAGAAAAGGTGTGGCAGCTTGCCTCACTATTTTTTTCTTGATGAATGTAAGTATTATCTATCAATGAATTACTAGTGTTGTCATTTTGAACTTTGTAGTAATCTAAAAATGCATTCTCTTCAACAAATATTTCAGTTAATGAATTGGTTAATGCACCATTTTTCTCGATTGAATAGTGGCTTTCAATAATTTCAACTTTCGAGCTTTTTTCGACTATAATTAAGTTTCTTGGTTGTAGCATTAAAGAATTATCACTCCCTGTATTGATATGGACAATTTCAATTGGCTTAGCTAATTCAATATTTTTAGGAATATGCACATAAGCACCTTCTTTTGAAAAAGATGTATTTAACAAACTAAATGAGTCACTTTTATTAGTTAATTTATTGAAATATTTGCCTAATAATTTTGAATACTTATCCTTGTTCAGAATTGCTGATAAAATACATATATCAACACCATCGTGTGTAGTTTCTGACCAAAAAGGATCGTACATTCCATCAATAAAAACGATTTTATAAGACTCTATTCCACTTATAAAAAAGTCCTTTACTTTGTCAAAATCTAGAAGGTGTCTTCTTTTAGAAAATATTTTTAGGTCTTCATTTAGTACTTTTTTTATTGGTGTGTATTTCCAATCTTCATGTTTCCTGTCTGGAAAGCCAATTTTCTCAAAATCTTTAATTGATTTTGATCTAATTTCATGAATAGACGAATTTATATCAGCATCTAATTCAAATGCTAAAAATGATGAAACTAATTTATCTTTTAGAGACATATTTATAATTTAAATCCAATCGTATCCTTTTTCTTCAAGTTCTAGAGCTAAATTTTTATCTCCAGATTTTGCAATTTTTCCGTCTTGTAAAACATGAACATAATCAGGGACAATATAGTCTAGTAGACGTTGGTAGTGAGTAATAATTACTGTAGCATTATCATCAGTTCTTAGTTTATTTACACCATTAGCAACAATTCTCAGTGCATCAATATCAAGCCCAGAATCTGTTTCGTCTAAAATTGACAGAGATGGTTCTAGCATAGCCATTTGAAAAATCTCATTTCTTTTCTTTTCACCACCTGAAAAACCTTCATTTAATGATCTTGATAAAAACTTGGAATCAATTTCAAGAAGGTTTGCTTTTTCTCTAATTTTAGAAAGCATTTTATTAGCTGGCATTTCGTCCAAACCTCTTGCTTTTAAATTTGAATTTATTGCAGTCTTAATAAAATTTGTGACTGTAACACCAGGAATTTCAACTGGATATTGAAATGACATGAATATACCTTTGTGAGCTCTTTCATCGGCAGATAAATCTTCAATATTTTCATCTTTAAAATAAATATCACCTTTGGTAATTTCATAATCTTCATGCCCAGAAATAACAGAAGATAAAGTACTTTTTCCAGAGCCATTAGGTCCCATAATAGCATGAATTTCACCTTTTTTAACCTCTAGATTGATACCCTTTAATATTTTTTTGCCATCAACACTGACATGTAAATTTTCAATTTTTAACATAATAATAATTTATCCAACAGAACCTTCAAGTGAAATTTCAAGAAGCTTTTGAGCTTCAACAGCAAATTCCATTGGTAATTTGTTTAATACCTCTTTACTAAAACCATTTACAATTAAAGCAATGGCTTTTTCAGTATCTATTCCTCTTTGATTACAGTAAAATATTTGATCTTCTCCAATTTTACTAGTTGTTGCTTCATGTTCAATTTGAGCAGTTTTATTTTTTGCTTCTATGTAGGGAAATGTATGAGCTCCACAACTATTCCCCATTAAAAGTGAATCACATTGAGAAAAGTTTCTGGCATTTTCGGCATTATTTCCTATCCTAACTAGTCCTCTGTAACTATTTTGTGATTTACCTGCTGAAATACCCTTAGAAATGATAGTACTTTTAGTGTTCTTTCCTAAGTGAATCATTTTTGTTCCTGTATCTGCTTGCTGATAATTATTGGTTACAGCAATTGAATAGAACTCCCCAATACTATTATCTCCCTTAAGGATACATGATGGATATTTCCAAGTAACTGCTGAACCTGTTTCAACTTGCGTCCAAGAAATCTTAGAATTTGTATGACATAAGCCTCTTTTTGTAACAAAGTTGTAAACTCCACCTTTTCCTTGTTTGTTTCCAGGATACCAGTTTTGCACAGTGGAATATTTAATTTCAGCGTCATCCAATGCAACTAATTCAACAACAGCAGCATGTAATTGATTTTCATCCCTTGATGGGGCTGTACAACCCTCAAGATAACTTACGTAGCTTCCTTTATCGGCAATAACTAATGTTCTTTCAAATTGACCTGTTCCAGCTTGATTAATTCTAAAATAAGTAGAAAGTTCCATTGGGCATTTCACACCTTTTGGAATGTAACAAAATGATCCATCTGAAAACACAGCTGAATTAAGTGCAGCATAATAATTGTCTTTTTGGGGAATTACTGTTCCTAAGTATTTTTTTACAAGTTCAGGATGATTTTGGATTGCTTCAGAAATAGAGCAAAAAATGATTCCTTTTTCAGCTAATGTGTCTTTGAATGTAGTTGCTACGGAAACAGAGTCCATTACAATGTCAACGGCAACTCCAGCCAATTTTTTTTGTTCTTCTAAAGAAATTCCTAGTTTGTCAAAAGTCTTTAATAATTCAGGATCTACCTCATCAAGACTTTCATATTTTGGGTCTGTTTTTGGAGCTGAGTAATACGAAATCTTTTGAAAATCTGGCTTTTTATACTTAACATTTGGCCAATCAGGCTCTTCCATTTTTTCCCAAGCTTCAAAAGCACTTAACCTCCATTCAGTCATCCAGGCAGGCTCATTCTTTTTCGCTGATATTTTCTTAACTATCTCCTTGTTTAATCCAACCGGAAATGTTTCAGCATCAATATCAGTTGTAAAACCATATTGGTACTCTTGTTGTTCAAGTTCTTTTTTTAATTCTTCTTCTGTATAAGCCATAACTATAATGCAAAACTTTCACCGCAACCACAAGTTCTATTTGCATTGGGATTAATAAAAACAAATCCTTTACCATTTAGACCTCCTGAGTAATCAAGTGTTGTGCCAACTAGATATAGAAAGCTTTTTTTATCAACTGCAATTTTAATTCCGTTATCTTCAAAAATCTTATCATCACCAGATGAGTTTCTATCAAATTTTAATTCATATGAAAGTCCTGAGCATCCTCCACTCTTGACACCAACTCTAATAAAATGTGCACTAGGATCGAATCCATCATGTTTCATTAATTTGGTTACTTCATCTTTAGCTTTTTCAGCGACTTTTATCATATTCTGCAAATATAACCCTTTAATAAATATTTATAATCTAAATTTGAATTTCATTAAAATTCAATTATTGTACCAAAACAAGGAATTTATATGGAAGAAAATTCAAAAAAACTAACCAACCTAGATCAAATTGGAGAATTTGGGTTAATTGAATTAATCACAAAGGATTTTGAAATTGTCAATGATACTACAGAATTATCAGTTGGTGATGATGCAGCAATTTTAGATTATAAGAGTGATAAATCAATAGTAACTACTGATATGTTGGTTGAAGGTGTGCATTTTGATTTATCGTATTTTCCTTTAAAACATTTAGGATATAAGTCTGTAGTTGCATCAATCTCTGATGTATGTGCAATGAATGGGATTACAAAGCAGATAACAGTTTCTATTGCAGTTTCAAATAGATTCAAACTAGAATCAATACAAGAACTTTACTCTGGAATTAAGTTAGCATGCAAAAGATATAATGTTGATTTGGTTGGTGGAGATACAACATCGTCTTTAAAAGGATTGGTTATTTCTGTAACTGCCATTGGTATACCCGCAAAATCTGGATATGTAACTCGAGGTGGATCAAAATATAATGATTTGGTAGTTGTTTCAGGCCCCTTAGGCGGTGCTTATTTAGGATTACAAGTTCTTGAAAGAGAGAAACAAGTTTTTTTAGTTAATCCAAATAGTAAACCAGATCTTTCTAATTACAAACATATAGTAGAGCGTCAGCTAAAACCAGAAGCAAGGAACGATGTAATTAATTTTTTCATTGAAAATGAAATTAAACCAACCTCAATGATTGACATCAGTGATGGTCTCTCGTCTGAAATTTTACACTTGTGCAAAAACTCAGGATTAGGTTGTAGAATTTATGAAGAAAAAATTCCAATAGCTCAGGAATCTTTAGATACTTGTGAAGAATTCAAGTTAGAGGCGAGTACAATTGCACTTTCTGGAGGAGAGGATTATGAACTATTATTTACAATTGATTCAAAAGATTTAGAAAAAGTTGAAAATCACCCAGACTTTTCTGTGATAGGGCACATGACTAAAGAAAGTGCTATTAATTTAATTACTAAAGATGGCAAGACTAATCAAATTACTTCAATGGGGTGGAAGTCTTTTTAGATTAATCTTCGAATCCTTCATCAATAGATTCAATTGAATCAATTTCTAACTCTTCATTTAACTCTTCATCATCGTTATAAATTCTATTAATTAATTTTTCATTCAATTTGACTAAGTAGATCGTATCATTTGAGCTAATTTGAATTGTTTTTATTTCAATACCTTTTAAATTTTTAAAACTTATTATGTCCTGTGAGCTATATCCATCTGGATATTGTGTTTTAAACAATTCAATTTGTTTATCATCAAGTTTTTCAAAGCTTGTAATTATTCTTTTCATATTATTTATTTAATATATAGGCAAAAACTAATGGAGCAACAATTGTTGCATCACTTTCGATAATAAATTTTGGGGTCTCAACACCTAACTTTCCCCATGTAATTTTTTCATTTGGAATAGCACCTGAATATGATCCATAACTAGTTGTTGAGTCACTGATTTGGCAAAAATAGCTCCAAAATGGAGTATCTTCTTGTTCTAAGTCCTGATATAACATTGGAACTACACAGATTGGAAAATCACCTGCTATACCACCTCCAATTTGAAAAAATCCTATTCCATCCTTAGAGTTTTTATTATACCAGTCAGCTAAAAATGTCATGTATTCTATTCCTGATTTCATAGTATTTGAATTCAATTCACCTTTAATTACGTATGAAGCAAATATATTTCCCATAGTACTGTCTTCCCAGCCTGGTACAACCATAGGTAAATTATGTTTTGCCGCAGTGTATACCCACGAATTTTCAGGATCTATTTCAAAATGTTCTTTTAGTTCATTTGAAAGCACTAGTTTATATATAAATTCGTGAGGGAAAAATCGTTTACCATCTATTTCAGCATTTTTCCAAATCTTGAAAATGTATTTTTCTAGCTTTCTAAAAGCTTCATCTTCTGGAATGCATGTATCAGTCACCCTGTTTAGCCCTTTAAGAAGCAGATCCCATTCATCTTTTGGAGTTAAATCTCTGTAATTTGGAATTCTTTTATAACTTTTGTTAGCAACTAAATTCATAACATCTTCTTCCAAATTCGCACCGGTACAAGAAATTATATGAACTTTATTTTTTCTGATCATCTCGGAAAAAATCTTACCTATTTCAGCTGTACTCATTGCACCTGCTAAAGAGATAAGCATCTTTGAGTTTGATTCTATTTGATTGATATATTCATTAGCTGCATCTTTTAGTGCTGCTGAATTAAAATGCAAAAAGTAATCATCAATAAATTTTGATATTTCTCCTTTATATTTTTTCATATTATTATAAAAATTTGTAGCTGAGCATTTTGTAATAAAGTTTTGAAGCTAGAAAATCTGGAGCTTTATTATTTTCGTTAGGACATAATTCAACAATATCAAAACCCACAACATTTTTTTCTATAAAAACTTTTTTTAGAAATTCCAGAGTCTCATCCCAAAGCAGTCCGCCTGGCTCAGGTGTTCCAGTCGAAGGCATTATTGATGGATCTAAAACATCTAAGTCAAATGTCACAAAAACATTTTCTGTCATTTTATTAATAGCATTATCCATCCAATATTCATCCTTGAAAATTTCATGCGCAAAGAATGTTTTTTCTATATTCATTTCAGCTTTTTCAGAAATATCCATAGACCTGATACCTACTTGAATTAAATTTGTAGTATAATTAGCTTCATAAAGAGCACAAGCATGATTACATTTTGAACCATTGTAAGATTCTCTCAAATCAGCATGAGCATCAAGGTGTAAAACTGTTAGATCACTAAAACTTTCTCGAAAAGCTTTTATAGCACCAATAGAGATAGAATGCTCTCCACCAAAAATTGTTACAAATTTTCCAATATTTATGTATTTTCTTACTTTTTGATATACTTGTTCAACAACTTTTTCTGGAGAAGATTTTTCTAAAATTTTCTCTGTAATATAAATACCTTCTTTATATACTTCACTCTCAGTTTCAATATCATAAAGTTCCATATTGAAAGATGCTTCTATAAATGCATCAAAACCCTTATCTGAACCTTTTTGCCAAGTACTGGTTCCATCATACGGAACAGGTATTAATACAATATTTGATGAATCCAGTTTAGAATATTTTTCGGAAATATTTCCAAATGTTTTTTTATTAATCATAGCCTAAAATTTTTAAAAACTCATTATTTGTTTGTTCGTCTCGCCATAATTTAAAATCATATTTATTCTTTTTCCTTTTTATTAAAATATGTTTTGGATTTGGAATCAAGCAATGTTGAAGACCACCATATCCTCCTATGTTTTCTTGATATGCGCCTGTGTTAAAAAACCCTATGTATAATGGTTTTTTACTATTATATTTCGGCATGTAAATAGCATTAATGTGTTGTTCACTGTTATAATAATCATCACTGTCACATGTTAAACCACCTAGAAGAACTCTTTCATATTCTGTATTCCAACCATTAATTGGAAGCATTATAAACTTTTTATTAATTGACCAAGTATCTGGTAAAGTTGTAATGAAAGAAGAGTTAATTATGTTCCATTTTTCTCTATCATTCTGTTGTTTTTGATATAAAATTTCATAGATCATTCCAGAACTTTCTCCAACAGTAAAACTTCCGAATTCTGTAAATATATTTGGACAGTCTACAGATTCATTTTTACATTGAATATTGATTTGATTAATTATTTCATCAATAATGTATTCATAGTCAAAATCAAAGTTTAGTGAATTTTTGATTGGAAATCCTCCTCCTATATTTAAGGAATCTAAAGAAGGGCATATTTTTTTTAATTTAACATAAACATCAATACATTTTAAAAGTTCGTTCCAATAATATGAACTATCTGAAATGCCTGTATTTATAAAAAAATGTAACATTTTAAGTTCTATTTTTTTATTATTTAAAACTTCATTTTGAAAAAATGGAATGATGTTTTTGTATCCAATTCCAAGTCTGGAGGTATAGAATTCAAATTTTGGATCTTCCTCCGAAGCAATTCTTATTCCAATATTAAAACTCTCATTTATCTTATTATTTAAAAGATTAATTTCCTCATAATTGTCAATAATTGGAATACAGTTTTTGTGACCTTCATTAATTAGGCTAGCAATATTATTTATGTATTTGTCTCTCTTGAATCCATTACAAAGTATGTATGTGTTATTTGAGATCTTACCTTCACACTTTAAGGCTTTAACTATATCTATGTCATATGCTGATGAAGTTTCAATGTGAACATCATTCATTAAAACTTCATCCATAATGAATTTAAAATGAGAACTCTTTGTGCAATAGCTGTAGTAGTATTTTCCAGGATAATTATATTTAATCATAGAATTTTCAAACCATGATTTAGCTTTATTAATATTTTCAGAAATCTTGTCTAAATATGTAAACCTTAGTGGTGCCCCATATTTTTTAATTAATTCAAAAAGATTAATATTATGAAAGTGAAGTTTATCATTATCAATACTGAATTCTTCTTGAGGAAAATCAAAAGTTTGATTTATCAAATCTTGATATTTAGTTTTCATTAAAAAAATAATATTTATGTACTATTATTTTATATAATAAGACCTAGTCTATTGAAACTAAATATTTGTCTCGAAAAAATGGAAGTTAGCTCTAAATTTCGGGAGCTTAATCTGTAAGCTAAAATTGGGTTTGACTTCCTAATTCCCAATACACCGAACGTAAAAACACGTTTCATTAAAATGTGCAGCTAATGCTTAACAATTTTAATAATTTTTTTAATATAAATTATCTTAAAAAAAATAATTTCTGTTGTTAATCAAATATATAAGGTGGTAAATAAAGATTAGATCATTTTTTTTTCATCAAGGACTCTATGTGGTCAATTTCAATTGGAATATCAGCCATAAGATTTGTTGGATCACCTGAGCTGTTTATCACAACATCATCTTCAAGTCTGACCCCAAACCCTTCTTCCATTATATAGATTCCAGGCTCCACTGTAAGTACATTATTTTTTTCAAAAGGAATTTTCAAATCACAGTAATCATGAGTGTCTAAACCTAAATGATGAGATGTGCCATGACTAAAGTATTTTTTATAAGCAGGTTTTTGTTTGGTCTCACTTTGAATATCTGATTTATCAAGTAATTTAATTCTTAGAAGTTCTGAAGTCATGATTTTACCAACTTCTTTATGGTAATCACTCCACAAGATACCTGGCCTGAGTAGTTTTGTAACTTCATTTTTCACATTTAAAACAGCATTATAAACTGTCTTTTGTCTTTCAGTAAATCTTCCATTAACTGGAATAGTTCGAGTCATATCACTAGAATAATTAGCATATTCGGCTCCAACATCCATTAGGATAATTTCTCCGTCAAGACATTGTTTGTTGTTTTTTATATAGTGCAGATAATTGGAGTTTTTACCAGATGCTATTATGGGTGTATAAGCAAATCTTTTTGATCTATTTTTTAAAAATTCATGAGAAAATTCGGCTTCAATTTCATACTCCCAAACTCCAGGCTTCACAAATCCTAAAACTCTTTCAAATCCTTTTTTAGTTATATCACATGCCTTTTTAATAAGATTTAATTCAATTTCATCTTTGACAGATCTTTGATATTGTAGAATTGGATTACTCTTTTTAAAGCTTAAACCACCAAAATTTTTAAGTTTTTCAATAAAACGATCTTCTCTAGTTTGAGTTTCAACATTTTGCCTGTAATGTTCGTTAGTATTAATATAAACGTGGTCAGCTTCTTTTAATATTTTACTCAAGATTTCATCAAATTTCCCAAGCCAATGAACATTCTTAATTCCAGAAATTTCAAAAGCGTCAGATTTGGTTAATTTCTCTCCTTCCCAGTGTACAATGTGATCATTAGTTTCTCTTATAAAAAGAATTTCTTTAAAATTTTCATTTATCGAATCAGGAAATAAGACTAAAATACTTTCCTCTTGATCGATGCCGCTCAGATAAAATATATCTCTATGTTGTTCGAATGGAAGCGTAGAGTCTGCACTTATAGGATAGATATCATTTGAATTAAAAAAAGCAACACTGTTAGCATCTAGTTTCTTTACGAAATTTTTTCGATTTTTAATAAAAAGGGTATTATCAATTTGACTATATTTCATAAACGGTAATTACCCAAATTTATAAAATAAATAAAGATGAAAAAGATACTTTTTGCACTCCTATTAGTTTCCTACATTGGATATTCTCAAAATGCTAATACATCTTATGATGCCATTGAAAAGTCTGAAAACCAATACAAAATTGATCTACAGACATCTATAGTTAAAAACATTGATTTTACCAACATAGGACCTAGTGTTATGAGTGGACGTGTAACTGACCTAGAGGTAAACCCAGAAAATACAACCGAGTTTTATGTTGCATATGCATCTGGGGGGTTGTGGCATACAATAAATAACGGCACAACATTTAATCCAATAATGGATAATAGTATTACTCAAAATATTGGAGATTTTGATGTTGATTGGAATTCTAGAACAATTTATGTTGGCACGGGGGAAAGTAATTCATCTAGATCTTCATATCCTGGGATTGGTATTTTAAAATCAACTGATAATGGAAAAACATGGATTAATGTTGGACTTAGAGATTCGCATCATATAAGTAGAGTTAAGATAAACCCTAAGGACGGTAATCATGTTGTGGTTGCTGTGATCGGACATTTGTACACAGAAAATGATGAAAGAGGAATATTTGTTACTTATGACGGAGGTGAAAACTGGGAGAAATCTTTATTTGTAAATAATAACACAGGGGCGATTGATTTAATTTCAGATCCTAAAGATTTTAATGTGCAATATGCTGCCTTTTGGGAAAGAAGTAGAACTGCATGGAATTTTATTGGAAGTGGAGATGACTCAGGAATCTATAAAACTAATGATGGAGGAAAAACATGGAATTTGATTACAAATGAAAACTCAGGATTCCCAACTGGTGAAGGAGTGGGGAGAATAGGCTTAGCAATTTATGATTCAAATACTCTATACGCTGTTTTAGATAATCAATTTAGAAGGGAAAGTAAATCAACAGAAAATTCTGATTTGGAAAGAATAGATTTCAAGGATATGACGGTTGATCAACTATTAAAGTTAGAAGACAAAAAACTCGAAAGTTTTTTAAGACAAAATGGATTTTCAAGAGATGAAAGTTCAAAAACTATTAAAAGTAAAATTCAAAAAGGGGAATTAGTTCCTAATGATTTATATAGATTTTTAACTGATGCTAATGCAGAACTTTTTGACACACCTGTAATAGGTGCTGAGGTTTACAAATCTGTTGATTCTGGCGTTACATGGACTAAACAAAACGATGAATACCTAGATGGAGTTTATAATAGTTATGGATACTACTTTGGTAGAATTCATGTTTCCCCAAAAGATTCTAATCAGATTTATATTTATGGCGTACCTATTATAAAATCAAATGACTCAGGAAAAACATATACCAGAATAGGTGCGAGTAATGTTCATGTTGATCATCATGATTTGTGGATAAATCCAAAAAATACCAATCATTTAGTCCTAGGTAATGATGGTGGAGTTAATATTTCATATGATCAAGGAGAAAATTGGATTAAGTTAAATCAACCCTCAGTTGGACAATTTTATGCAATTAATGTGGATAATTCTGAGCCATACAATGTTTATGGTGGGCTTCAAGATAATGGAGTATGGATGGCCAAAAACACATCTGTTGAATCACCCTCTTGGTACGAATCAGGACATAACAACTGGACAAAAATTATGGGAGGGGATGGCATGCACATTCAAATTGATAGTAGAAATAATAATATAGTTTACACTGGTTTACAATTTGGTAATTACTACAGATTAGACTTATCAAAACAAAGCAGGAAAAATATTAAGCCTAAACATAAGCTCGGTGAATCGCCATTAAGATTTAACTGGCAAACCCCAATATTAATCTCACCTCACAATCAGGACATAATTTATTTTGGAAGTAATAAGCTGCACAGGTCATTTAACATGGGAGATGATTGGGAAAATATCTCTGGAGATTTAACTCAAGGAGGTAAAAAAGGAAATGTGCCTTATGGGACAATCGCATCATTTGATGAGTCAACTTTTTCATTTGGCAAGATAGTAGTTGGTTCAGATGATGGTAAAGTTAGTTTAACTGAAAATTCTGGAAATACATGGAAAGATATTGGGAATAATCTTCCAAAAGATTTGTGGGTGAGTAGAGTGATTTTTTCAAAAATTGATAGCAATAAAATTTATCTTACCCTCAACGGTTATAGAATTAATGATTTCAATCCTTATGTTTTTGTAAGCAATGATAATGGAGAAACATGGAAGAATATTTCCTCAAATTTACCTCTATCTCCTGTTAATGTAATAAAAGAAGATATCAATAGCGATAAAGTTTTATATGTGGGTACTGATAACGGAGTGTTTGTGTCTCTTGACAGTGGTGAATCATGGAATCCATTTAGCAAAAATTTGAATAGAGTAGCTGTACATGACTTAGTTATTCATCATGGGCAAAATGATTTATTAGTAGGAACTCATGGAAGGTCTATATACAAAACAAACCTGGATGTATTTAATAATTACATAGAAAAATACAAGAAAGGAAATGACATAACAGTTCTTGATGTATCTGAGATAAAGTTTTCAAGATCCTGGGGAAGATCTGCTAATTACAGTGATGTAGTTTACAATGAAAAAGTAAATATTGATTTGTTTAGTGAAAGTGATAAAAATTTAGAATATTCCATAGTAGATGAAAAAGGGAATACACTTAACAGTGGTAGTACAATAATTAATAATGGATTTAATACTATTAGCTTTTTACCAATCATAAATGTTGAAATGAATGAAAAGAAACTTAAAAAACTAGATTTTTCAACGAATAAGGCATCGGACGGAAATATTTATTTTGGAAAAGGAAAATATACATTCAAGACAAGTGGCTTTCAAGAAAGTTTTTTAGTTAAATAACTGATAATTCTTGTTTCTGATTTGTTTGTGGATTAATTTTGTTAATGAAATTTTCTAGATGAATAAAATCTTTAAATCTTCAATAGGCAGAAAAATTGCAATGGCTCTTTCTGGGTTGTTTCTTGTAGTTTTTTTACTACAGCATTTTATAATAAATTTTACATCTGTTATTGATCCCAAGATTTTCAATGCGTTTTCACATTTTATGGGCACTAACCCCCTAGTACAATTTGTTTTACAGCCAATTCTTATCGCGGGAGTTTTATTTCATTTCATAATGGGATTTGTTTTGGATTGGCAAAACAGAAAATCTAGACCGGTTAAATATGTGTCCTACAAAGGAAGTGCAAACGCTAACTTCATCTCTAGAAATATGATTATTTCTGGTATTGTTGTGTTATCATTTATGGGTCTGCATTTCTATGACTTTTGGGTTCCTGAAATGAAGTATAAATACATTGATGTCTTGCCTGAAAATCCAGAAAGATATTTTGAGGAACTGGTTCATAAATTTGAGGATCCTGTAAGAGTTGGAATTTATTGTCTATCGTTTGTTTTTCTTGCATTGCACTTAGTACATGGATTTGCATCGTCTTTCAAGTCTTTGGGAACTGACAATAAATATGCTCCAGCTATCAAAAAGATTAGTTATGCTTATGGAATTTTAATTCCACTTGGTTTTTGTTTCATTGCTATATTCCATTATTATTCAACATTATGAGTATACTTGATTCTAAAATACCCAACGGTCCCATTGAAAAAAAATGGTCTACACATAAAAACGATATTAAACTTGTAAGCCCTGCAAATAAGAGAGGAATTGACGTTATAGTTGTTGGTACTGGATTAGCTGGAGGTTCAGCATCAGCTACTTTAGCTGAGCTAGGTTACAATGTGAAAGCTTTTTGCTTCCAAGATTCACCCAGAAGAGCGCACTCCATTGCCGCTCAGGGAGGTATAAATGCTGCAAAAAACTATCAGGGTGATGGAGATTCTGTCTACAGGTTGTTTTATGATACTGTTAAGGGCGGAGATTACAGATCCAGAGAAGCAAATGTTTACAGATTGTCTGAAGTTTCATCTAATATTATTGACCAGTGTGTTGCTCAAGGTGTACCTTTTGCAAGAGAATATGGAGGTTTGCTTGACAATAGATCTTTTGGAGGGGTATTAGTTTCTAGAACTTTTTATGCAAAAGGTCAAACAGGACAACAGCTTTTATTGGGAGCTTATTCTGCAATGAACAGACAAATAGCCAGAGGAAAGATAAAGATGTATAGCCGACATGAAATGATGGATTTAGTTATTGTCAATGGAAAAGCAAGAGGAATAATAGCAAGAAATCTAATCACTGGAGAATTAGAACGTCATTCAGCCCATGCAGTAGTTATTGCATCTGGTGGATATGGAAATGTGTTTTATTTATCAACAAATGCTATGGGAAGTAACGCTTCTGCTGCGTGGAAGATTCATAAAAAAGGTGCCTTTTTTGCAAACCCTTGTTACACTCAGATACACCCAACCTGTATACCAGTTTCTGGTGATTATCAATCAAAATTAACATTGATGTCGGAATCACTTAGAAACGATGGAAGAATTTGGGTTCCTAAAAAGAAATCTGATGCTGAAGCTATTAGAAATGGGAATTTAAAACCAACTGAAATTTCTGAAGAAGACAGAGACTATTATTTAGAGAGAAGATATCCATCATTTGGAAACTTAGTGCCTAGAGATGTAGCATCGAGAGCAGCTAAAGAAAGATGCGATGCTGGATTTGGAGTTAATAAAACAGGAGAGGCAGTATATCTAGATTTTTCATCTGCTATAATTAGATATGGAAAAGAGAAAGCACTTCTCAAAGGAATAGATCAAAATAACGAGAAAGAAATAAAGAGATTAGGGAAAGAGGTCGTAAAGTCTAAGTATGGGAATCTATTTCAGATGTATGAAAAAATAATTGATGAGAACCCATATGAAACTCCGATGATGATATATCCAGCTGTACATTACACTATGGGAGGTGTTTGGGTAGATTATAATTTAATGACGACAATACCAGGATGTTTTGCTATTGGGGAAGCTAATTTCTCAGATCATGGAGCCAATAGATTAGGAGCATCTGCATTGATGCAAGGATTAGCTGATGGATATTTCGTGTTACCGTATACAATAGGAGAGTATTTATCAGATGATATTAAAACTGGAAAAATTTCAACTGACTCAAAAGAATTTAAAGATGCAGAAAAGTCTGTTTCTGAAAAAATAGATTCTTTGATGAAAAATAAAGGCTCAAAATCCGTAGATTATTTTCATAAGAAATTGGGTAAAATAATGTGGGATAAATGTGGAATGTCAAGAAATGAGAAAGATTTGAAATCTGCTATAAAAGAGATTCAGGAACTTAGAAAAGATTTTGAAAAAAATGTAATAATACCAGGTGATAAAAATTCATTCAATGAATCATTATGTAAGGCAATGCGATTAGCAGATTTTATTGAACTTGGAGAATTATTTGCCATGGATGCTTTAAAAAGAAATGAATCATGTGGAGGTCATTTTAGAGAAGAGTTTCAAACCAAAGAAGGAGAAGCAATGAGAATGGACAAAGAATTTTCATATGTTTCTGCATGGGAAAATAAAGGAGAAGTTCACAAATCTAAGCTTCATAAAGAAAATCTAGAATTTTCTAATGTGGAATTAAAAAATAGATCATATAAATAATGAAATTATTTTTAAAAATATGGCGACAAAAAGACAATAAATCTAAAGGAGCTATTGTCAATTATGAAATAGATAACATATCTCCGGACATGTCATTTCTTGAAATGATGGATGTTTTGAATGAAGAAATTATTTCCAGTGGTGGAGACCCTGTTGCATTTGATCATGATTGTAGAGAGGGAATCTGTGGATCATGCTCTATGTTTATTAATGGTGAACCTCATGGACCTGATAAGTTGATTACCACATGTCAGCTTCATATGAGAAAATTTAAGGACGGAGATACTATATACATAGAACCATTCAGAGCAAAATCTTTCCCTGTAATTAAAGACTTGGTTGTTGACAGATCAGCTTTTGATAGAATTCAGCAAGCAGGTGGATACATTTCAGTTAACACATCTGGAAATCCTCAAGATGCTAATTCAATTCCTATAGAGAAAGAAAATGCCGATAAGGCTTTTGATGCAGCAACTTGTATTGGTTGTGGAGCTTGTGTTGCTTCCTGTAAAAATTCTTCTGCAATGCTATTTGTATCAGCAAAAGTCTCACAATTTTCATTACTTCCTCAGGGTAAGGTTGAGGCAACTGACAGAGTGTTAAATATGGTTAAACAAATGGATGAAGAAGGGTTTGGTAATTGTACTAACACGGGAGCTTGCCATGTTGAATGTCCTAAAGGAATTTCATTAGATTACATAGCTAAAATGAATAGTGAGTATGTGAAAGCTAGTCTTAAGAAATAGCTATAATCTCTCTCTTATTACCCAGTTTGCTCTTACTTTAATTGTGTCGTTGTAATGGTAAGTTGGTTCTGGTTTAATTTTCTTTAAAAAATCACCTGTATCCCAAAGATTATTTTTATTTAGATCATTTATAACTCTAATTGTATAATCTCCAGGAAGAATATTTTCAAAAGTACATGGATCTGAATTTGATGTTAGAAAATTAGATCTTATAATTTCACCTTTTAAATTTAAAAGTTCAACTATAAGTTTATCAAAATTGATTCCGCTGAGATTTAAATATAGATTGCCGTAATCAGACCTTTTTTTGGTTGTGAAATTATAGTTTAAAGTATCATTTGTATTTTCAAAGAAATCAATAATAGCGTTAGGCATGATTTCTATTGAATATCTATCGCTTGGTAAGATTTCAAAGTCAAAATCTATTTTATGATTGTTGAATTCAGTTGTAAAAGGAATTAGAGTTGAATCTTTATTAATGATTGTGATTTTTGAATTATCTAAATCAACAATTGGTATCGTGGTTTTCAGAGAAAATTGATCACCTAACTCAAATTTATCACTGTATTTTGATATAATGAGAGTGTCATTTTCATACTCTCTTTTAGCCAGTTTAAATTCATCAAAATCCAATTTATTTTTTACCTCAAATCTTAGTGTATCATAATTAAATGATCTAAACCAATAATTAAGTGTGTCTGTATCTTCTTCTTTAGTGATTATACTTTCAATATTTTCATTTAATAAATTAATTTTCAATGAATCTATATTACCCCTATATCCAAAACTTACTCTGTTGCTAAATTCTTGATATGGCTTAAAAACTTTGTATTCAGGAATTTCTTTAAATAATTTTAGATCAAATTCTGATTCTGTTGGAATTATAATCATTGAATCAATAAATGCTACTTTATCACTCAAAGGGTCAAATAATAAATTATTGTTGTAATCTTTTAAAGCTAACAGTACATATTCCCCCTTTTTTAAATTACTAAAATTAAAAAAGGTACTATCAAGAGTGCTTGAAATATATAAAGGTTTTTCTTTATATATAGTTGAGTCATTAAAGCTTTCATTTTTAGGATATAACATTGCAGTAATGTATCCTTCTTGCTTTCTTTCATAACTGTCATATATATTCCCCTTAAGCTCAAGTGAATCTACATAAGAGCCTGTAGAAAAAACATATTTATAAAATGGTAATAGGTTTCCTTCATTATTGTCCTTTATGCTTTCTCCAAAATTGAAAACAAAAGTTGTTGAATCAGAAAGTGGTTCGTTGATTTCAATATCAATATGTTTTGATGCTCCCCCTTGTGGAAAAATAGAATAATTTGATTTATCTATCGGAGGAGAAACTACTAATTGCGAATTAAGTTTTTCAAGTTTAATATACTCATCAAACGTAATTCTGATCTTTTTCTCATCAAAATTTATTGAACTATTTTCAGGCTTAGAACTTAAAACTTTAGGTGGTATTTCATCTTTTTCACCACCCTCAGGCGTACTCCTCTTTGCACATGAGTATAAAAGCAATAATAAAGTGACACATAAAATTCCCTTTCTCATATTTAAATGCAAAGTAAAATTTTATTTTCAATTCAATTCATCGTTTAGATGTTAAAGTGCTATTTTTGTAAAATGTCTGATGAAATTTTTAAAAAAATCATATCTCACGCTAAGGAATATGGTTTTGTTTTTCAATCAAGTGAAATATATGACGGCTTAAGTGCTGTTTATGATTATGCTCAAAATGGTGTTCTTTTAAAAAATAATATCAAAGACTATTGGTGGAAATCAATGGTTCAATTAAATGATAATATTGTTGGTATAGATTCTGCTATTTTTTCTCACCCAACTACATGGAAAGCTAGCGGACACGTTGATGCTTTTAATGATCCAATGATTGACAATAAAGATTCAAAAAAAAGATATAGAGCTGATAATTTAGTTGAAGATTACATTCAAAAAATTGAAGCAAAAATTAATAAGGAAAAAAAGAAGCAGTATAAAAGATTCGGAGAAAATTTTGATGAAAAAACTTTTCTATCAACTAATCCAAAGGTTTTAAAATATCAAAATGAAATTGATTTATTTAATAAAAGATTTTCCGAAGCTTTAAATCAAGACAATCTAGAAGAGCTAAAAAATATTATTGAAGATTGTGGAATAGTTTGCCCAATTTCTGGAACAAAAAATTGGACTGATGTAAAACAATTCAACCTGATGTTTAAAACGCAGCTTGGCTCAACTGAATCAAATTCAACTGATTTGTTTTTAAGGCCTGAAACTGCTCAAGGTATATTTCTTAATTATTTGAATGTTCAAAAAACAGGTAGAATGAAAATTCCTTTTGGAATTGCACAAATTGGAAAAGCTTTTAGAAATGAAATTGTTGCTAGGCAGTTTATATTTAGAATGAGGGAATTTGAGCAGATGGAAATGCAATTTTTCATTAAGCCTGGTACACAAATGAAATGGTATGAACATTGGAAAAATGTGAGATTAAATTGGCACCTCTCTCTTGGTTTAGATAAAAGTAATTATAGATTTCACGATCATGAAAAATTAGCACATTATGCTGATGCTGCATGTGACATAGAGTTTAATTTTCCCTTTGGATTCAAAGAATTAGAGGGAATTCACTCCAGAACTGATTTTGATCTTGGGAATCATGAAAAATTTTCTACTAAACAAATTAAATATTTTGATCCCTCAGATAATTCAAAGTACACTCCTTACGTGCTTGAAACCTCAATTGGTGTAGATAGAATGTTTTTGGCTATTTTTACTTCTTCTTTAAAATTTGAAAAACTTGGTGATGGGACTGAAAGAACTGTATTAAAAACACCATATATTTTATCACCATATAAAGTTGCTTTCTTGCCTCTAGTTAAGAAAGATGGACTTCCCGAATATTGCAGAAAAATAAAAGATAAATTAAAGCTTAAGTTTAGTACTGTTTATGATGAAAAAGATGCTATAGGTAGAAGATATAGAAGACAAGATGCTATTGGAACACCTTTCTGTGTAACGATAGATCATCAAACTATTGAGGATGACACTGTTACAATTCGAGATAGAGATAGCATGAAACAAGATAGAATTCATGTGAATGAAATCCATAGTTTCTTAGATTCATCACTAGATATTAATAATTGGTTATTAAATAGTGATTAAAATTCTTTCCTACAATATTAATGGGATAAGAGCAGCAATTCGAAAAGGTTTTGTTGAGTGGCTTGAAGACTGCAATCCAGATATTATTTGTTTACAAGAGACAAAAGCAAATATTGATCAGTTTGATCAAAGTGTTTTTAAAAAATTAGGATATTATGATTATTGGTTTTCAGCTGAAAAAAAGGGATATAGTGGAGTTGGAATATTGACAAAGTTGAAACCTAATAAAATTCATTATGGTGTTGGAATTGACTACATGGATAGAGAAGGTAGAAATTTAATGTTAGATTTTGATAATTTCTCTGTTATGAGCCTATATCTGCCCTCAGGAACTAATATCGATAGATTAGGATTTAAATTTAAATATATGGATGATTTTTTTTCTCTTGTAAATGAAATAAGAAAATCAAAAAAAAATTTAATTATAGCGGGAGACTACAATATATGTCATGAAGCTATTGACATTCATGATCCAATTAGAAATGCCAAAGTATCTGGTTTTCTCCCTGAAGAAAGACAATGGTTAGATAGATTTTTAAAATCTGGATTCACAGATACTTTTAGATTATTTAACAAAGACCCTCATCAATACTCATGGTGGAGTTATCGAGCAAATTCAAGAGCAAATAATAAAGGATGGAGAATTGACTATCTTTTGTCCTCTGAAAATTTAAATAAACATATTAAAAAATCGTACATATTGAATGATGTTCATCATTCTGATCATTGCCCAATTGGAGTTAATATAGAATTATAATGGAATATAATTATTTACCAGATACTAATATTAAGGTTAGTAAAATATGTCTAGGAACCATGACTTGGGGAAGACAAAATACTCAAGAAGAAGCTTTTGAACAAATGAATTTTTCTCTAGAAAATGGTGTTAATTTCTTTGATACAGCAGAACTTTATCCTGTTCCGGCTACCCCAGATAAATATGCTGATACAGAAAAAATAATCGGTAATTGGTTTTCAAAAACTGGAAATAGAGATAAAGTTATTTTAGCTACAAAAATTGCTGGACCTGGTGATTATACTGCTCATATCAGAAAGACAGGATTTAAGGGAAAATCAATTAATGAAGCTGTTGAGGGAAGTCTAAAAAGACTTCAAACTGATTATATTGATCTATATCAATTGCATTGGCCAGAAAGAATTACTAATACATTTGGCAACAGAAGTTTTCAATATTTTAATGATTCTTGGGAGGATAATTTTGAGGAGATTTTACATAATTTAAATTCATTGATTGATCAAGGTAAGATAAGACATGTTGGGCTTTCCAATGAAAACCCTTGGGGAATTATGAAATTTCTTGAATATGTAAAAAAAGGCTTACCTAAAATGATTACTATACAGAATCCTTATTCCTTATTAAACAGATTATTTGAGGTAGGAAGTTCAGAAATATGTAAAAGAGAATCTGTTGGATTATTAGCGTATTCTCCTCTTGGATTTGGTGTGCTATCGGGAAAATATATGAATAAAAAAATGCCTAAAAACAGTAGGTTAGATTTGTTTCCAAATTTAAAACGATATAGCAACGTGAATTCATTTAAAGCAACTGAATTATATAATGAAATTGCTATGAAACATGGAATTTCTCTTACAGATCTATCATTATCTTTTGTCAATGATAGACCATTTGTAACAAGCAATATAATTGGAGCTACATCGATTTCTCAGTTAAAAGAAAATATAGAAAGCGTAAATGTGAAATTGAGTACTGAGATAATTAAGGAAATTAATGAGGTGAATGAACTGATTCCTAACCCTGCTCCTTAAAAATACTTTTTACGACCTCTTTAACATTAGAAAGTTTCTTAACATTTATTTTTGTTGAATTAAAATCTTGTTTTATATCACTCGAAATATAGATGCTCTTGTAGCCTAATCTTTGAGCTTCATTAACTCTCTTTTCAATACTTGAGACAGATCTCAATTCGCCTGATAGATCTACCTCTGCGCAAAAACATGAATGTTGATCAATTGCTAAATTAATGTTTGAGGATAATATTGCACATATTACTGCAAGATCTGTAGCAGTATCTTCAATTTTAAACCCTCCAGTAACATTAATAAAAACATCCTTAATTCCAATTTTGAATCCAGCTCTTTTTTCTAAAATAGCCAATAACATATTTAATCTTTTAGAGTTAAATCCATTTGAAATTCTTTGAGGTGTTCCATAAACAGCAGAGCTAACAAGAGCTTGAATTTCAATCATTAAAGACCTGCTTCCATCGAGAGTAACAGAAACAGCAGAGCCTGATGATTTTTTTTCTTTTTTTGAAATGAATAGTTCGCTAGGGTCACTAACTTCATTTAATCCATTAGAATTCATTTGATAAATTCCAATTTCATCAGTTGAACCAAATCTATTTTTTTTAGACCTTAAGATTCTATATTGATTTTGTTTATCACCTTCAAAATGAAGAACAACATCAACCATGTGTTCTAGTATTTTCGGTCCAGCTATACTTCCTTCTTTAGTGATGTGTCCAACAATAATAATTGGTAATCCTGTATTTTTAGCTAGTTTAATTAAAATCCCAGTACATTCTCTAATTTGTGTCAAGCTTCCTTGACTACTTTCATGTATGTCAGTTTGTATGGTTTGAATAGAATCAATGATTAAAATATCAGGTTTAATTTCTTCGATATTTTTTAAAATTAGTTCTAGATTAGTTTCAGTAAGAATAAAACAATTTTTCAGGTTGTTAGTAATTCTATGAGCTCTTAATTTTATTTGACTTGAACTTTCTTCACCTGAAATGTATAATACTTTTTCACTTGAGCTTAACGAATTTTGCAGTAAAATAGTAGATTTTCCAATTCCAGGCTCACCCGAAATTAATACTACAGAGCCTTTAACAAGTCCTCCACCAAGAACTCTATTGATTTCATTTTCAGAGAAGAAAATTCTTTGATCATTTAAATAGTTTATATCGTTAATATCAACAGCTTTTGATTTGGAAATAAATTTATAATCATTTTTATTTTTAGTATTTACAATTTCTTCTGCAATAGTATTCCACTCTCCACAAACTGTACATTGTCCAAGCCATTTTGGATATTTTGATCCACAATTAGAACAAGAAAATGTAATCTTTGTTTTTGATGACATTATTATAAAGAGTTATTTGCGCCAGGAAAAATAACGGTTGGTTTAAAGAGCTTCGCTTTACTCAGGTCCATAGAAGCATATGAAATTATTATTACTTCATCACCTTTTTGGACTTTTCTAGCAGCTGGCCCATTTAATGTAATTTCACCACTATTTTTTTTCCCTTTAATAACATAGGTGATCAATCGTTCACCATTATTAATGTTAACTACTTGAACCTTTTCTCCTTCAATAATATTTGAGGCATCCATCAATGTTTCATCAATTGTTATACTTCCTATGTAGTTAAGATCAGCTCCTGTTACTAGAGCTCTGTGAATTTTAGATTTTAGCACCTCAATTTGCATCCGCCAAATATACTAATTCAGAAGATAATTATCTATCAATCTAACACTATTAACTTTAACACTAATGAAAGCTCTTAATCCCATATTTAAGCTATTTTTTTTGATTTCAAAAAGTGTTTTTTCATCCCTTATTTCAAAATACTCGAGCTTAAAGTTTTCAACTTTGTTAATCTTTGATGTTACATGAGCTTTGATTTTTTTGTAAGGAATTTTCATCAAATTTTTTTTTGAAAAAACTAACATTTCATGAATGATATTGGAGTTATTGTAATCTTTTCTGTTCAATAGTTTGTTCCTTGAACTTAAAGCCAATCCATTTTTATTTCTTACTGTTTCACAACGAACAAGATTTGTTCCATGAAAGTTTTCATCAATTATTTTTTGAACTATTAATATTTGTTGAAAATCTTTTTCACCAAAAAAAACAAAGTCTGGTTTGAAAAGTTCTAAAAGTTTGGTGACTATTGTTGCAACTCCGTTAAAATGATCTTCTCTATATTTCCCCTCCATTACTTCACAGATATAACCGAAATCAAATTTTTGAGACTCTATGTTTTTACCATAAATCTCTTTGGCAGATGGAGCAAAAATTTTGATATTTTTAGAAATACCTAGAAGTGTTTCAATGTCTTTATTTAAGTTTTTTGGGTAGTTTATAAAATCATTATTATCATTAAATTGAGTAGGATTAACAAAAATTGAAACCCAAACAGTTTCTGAAACTTCTAAAGCCTTGTGCACAAGTGAGTAATGTCCTTTATGTAACGAACCCATCGTTGGTACAAGGCATATTGGATTGTTATTTTTCTTTTGTTTCTCTAACTCAAGAGTCAATTCATGTACTAAAGTAAATAAATTCATTAAGAAAACTTTAACAGCAAGTAAACTTAACACTTTACATTTAATCTGGTAATATTTTTGTACTTTTGTATGCCTATTTGAACTAGGATTATATGGAAGGAAAAAAAGTTTTGTTTATATCATCGGAGGTTGTTCCATATATGCCTCAAACTGAAATCTCAAATTTGACGTACAACTTACCAAAAGTTGTCAATGAGAACGGTGGGCTTACAAGAATTTTCATTCCAAAATATGGAAATATTAATGAAAGAAGACATCAATTACATGAGGTGATTAGATTATCTGGTATCAATTTAATTATTGATGATATGGATATGCCACTTATCTTAAAAGTTGCATCTATTCCTAAAGAAAGAATGCAGGTTTATTTTATTGATAGTGAAGATTACTTTAAGGGGAGATCAGGATATTCTAAAGATGATGACGGAAATTTATTTGATGATAACGATGAGAGAGCTATTTTTTTTGTAAAGGGTGTAGTTGAAACAATTAAAAAATTAAACTGGGCACCTAATCTTATTCATGTTAATGGTTGGATAGCATCTCTTCTTCCGCTTTATCTTAAGTATTATTTTAAAGATGATCCAATTTTTCAGGAAACAAAAGTAGTAGTATCTCTATATAAAGACCAAATAGAAGGCGATTTGAATAAAAACTTTGTCAATAAAATTAACTTTGATGGTATTGAAGGAGATCCTTTAAAATCTTTAAGTAAACCGACATATGAAAATTTATATAGAATCTCAGCTGAGCATGCAGATGGAGTAATTTTGACTTCGGACTTAAAAAGTAAATATTCAGATATTTTAGATAAGATTAAAGTACCAATTTTAGAATGTAATTTTGATGATCCTGAATACAAGGAAAAATACACTAATTTTTACAACTCATTTTTAAAATAAATGAAATCAAAGTTTTTAATTCTTCTATTAATAACATTGTTTTCTTGTACTAAGGAATACAATACGATTGGAACTGATATTTTAAAATCTGATACTTTTAAAACAAATGTAGAATTAGTTCCAATTAATGTAGTACAAAAAGCTATACCTCCATTTAAATCGAATGCTTTGCCTGCTTATCAATTGGGTTCAATTAATGATAATGTATTTGGCAAATCAGAAGCTTCATTCATAACACAAGTTAACCTTTCTGAGATAAGCCCCAACTTTGGATTATGGTCTCAACAGAGAGAAAATGATGGAGATGATTCTAATATAGCTGTCATTGAAGAAAATGAAACCGTTACAAATGTTTATTTAGACATTCCTTTTTTTAATAACACCTTTGATAGCGATGGAGATGGAGTAATTGACATCTATGATGTTGATGATAATGACATTAACAGTGATAGTGATGGAGATGGATTAACAGATATTCAGGAAAGAGCTAATGGAACAGATCCTTTAAATCCTGATACAGATGGTGACGGAATAACTGACGATAAAGACACTGATACTCAAAATCCCAATGCTGGTGCAACTCTTTATGATGTGGATTCTCTTCTAGGGAATAGAGATGCTAGCTTCAAAATTAAAGTACAAGAGTTAGATTATTATTTGAGATCTTATGATCCCACTGATAACTTTGAATCTTTTCAAAAATATTACTCAGATGAGACACAGCTTTTAAATTTTAGTGGATTCACAATTCATGATGATGAAGTTTCTATAGATACAAATGAGATCGTTATTTATAAAGAGGATGATCCAGATACTGATGATGTAGATGAGTCAGAGGAAGTTAAGGAAAGATTAACGCCGAGACTCAGAATGCCTCTTGATAAAGATTTTTTTCAAAGAAAAATCATAGACCATGAAGGAAGCGATGACATGACTAATGCTGATAATTTCAATATTTATTTTAAAGGACTTGTTTTACAAGCTTATGACTTTTCAGAGGATCTTCTTATGATTTTGGATTACTCTAATGCTAAGATTAACATTGAGTATGAGTATGACAAGTATAACAAAAATGATACTGATGATAATACATCAGATGACACTATTGATAAGGTGAAAGCTAATTATGAACTTAACCTAAGTGGTAATCAAATCAATGTTTTCAACAAACCCGCATATAATCAGGATATTCTTAATAATTTAAATTCATCGGAGAACTTAAGTAGAGTATTTCTTAAGGGTGGTGAAGGGCTTATTGCAGAAATCGATTTATTTACTGATAATGATGGTAATAATGTATTAGACGAAATTAGAGCTAACGGATGGTTAGTTAATGAGGCTAATCTAACAATGTATGTAGATAAAGATAAAATCATTGAAAGTGGAGATTTTATTGAGCCTTTTAGGGTTTATTTATATGACATTGATGCTAAAACACCACTTCCTGATTACTACATCGATAATTCAACTGGTCCAAAAAAATCTAATGAAAAGATAATTCATAGTGGAATCCTTGAACTAGATGAAGATGATAAAGGTTTAAAATATAAAATTAGAATTTCTGAGCATATTAAAAATATTGTCCGTAATGACTCTATTTCACCAAAGCTTGGATTAGCTGTTTCATCTTCAATTTCTAACTCTGTTAACACTGATGTTAAAACAACAGATGTTATGAAATTCATTCCTCTTGCAACAGCAATTAATCCCTTAGGGACTGTTTTGATTGGACCGAACCCAGAGCCTGAAAATTTTGATAAGAGAATGAGGTTGGAAATCTACTATACTGAAATAAATAATTAATTCTTTCTAAGAAGATTTATTAAAACATTTCTTTTTGTCCTTGAAAAAGGTGAAACTAAAAGTAGTTCTATCATAACAGAACTTATTTTAAGACCTTTTAGTATAATTTTTTTAATTCCTGTAAAATTACCTTCAATATATTTTATTGACGACTTTATGACTTCTGTTTTTGATTTGATTTTAGTTTTTTCATTAAATCTAGAGGATAATCCATGATAATGATTACAATAAATATCATTTAACATTATTACATTATAATTCATGTTTCTAGCTTTTTTACATAGGTCCATATCCTCATAATACATGAAATAATTTTCATTCCATCTTCCTATGATATTGAATAATTTCTTTGAAATAAAAATAAATGATCCTGAAATCCAATCTGGACTAAACTGATCCAATTTCTCAAGTTTACTTTTACTCTTGAATCTAAAAATCCTATATAAAGCTCTAGCAATTCCGTTGAAACTATATAAATTCAAAAAAATACCATAAGCATGAGTATTTTTGTTTTTATCGTTTAACTGTTTAATTCCAATGATAGAATTTTCATAATTCAATTTTTTATTGAGAAGATTCTTTAAACAATCATTAGGAAGATACGTGTCTGGATTAAGGAAAAGTAGAAATTTATTAGATGCTTTTTCTGCACCTATATTACACCCTTTTGAGAAACCACTATTAGATTTATTTTCAACCCATAAAACTTTAGGAAATTTTTTTTTAAATGAATGAATAAAATCGTCATTTGAGTTATTATCAACTACTATAACCTCAGGATTGATATCAATTTGGTTATTAATACTATGAATACATTTTTCTAATGGAATCCAAGATTTGTAGTTTACTATTATGATTGAAACAGTAATTTCATTCATAATTTTTTTCTGAGTCTAGCCACTGGAGCACCGATCATTTCTCGATATTTTGCTACAGTTCTTCTAGCTATTGGATAGCCTTTCTCGTTTAATATCTTAGTTAGTTGATCATCAGTGAAAGGACTGTTCTTATTTTCTTCTTCTATAATTTCTTCTAAAATTTTCTTTACTTCTATAGTTGAAATCTCTTCACCTTTAGAATTTTTGATACCCTCAGAAAAAAATGATTTAATAAGCTTAGTTCCATAAGGTGTATCCACATATTTACTATTAGCCACCCTTGAAATAGTGGAAATATCCATATCAATTTCTTCAGCGATGTCTTTTAATATCATTGGTTTTATTTTGGTTTCATCACCTGAAAGAAAGTATTCTTTTTGGAAATTAATAATAGAAGACATTGTCATAATTAAAGTTTGATTTCTTTGTTTTATGGCATCGATAAACCACTTAGCTGAATCTAATTTCTGTTTAATAAAAAGAACCGCATCTTTATGACTCTTAGATTTATTTTTAGATTCATTGTAACCCTCTAGCATATTTCTATATTCTTGTGAAACATGTAGTTCCGGAGCATTCCTAGAATTAAGTTCAAGTTTCAATTCACCCTCAATTATCCTAATTGTAAAATCTGGGACAATTGAGGAATTGATTTTAGTATTTTCATTATATGCTCCACCAGGTTTAGGATTAAGTTTTTCTATTTCTGAAATGGCATCTTTAAGACCATCATTATCTACACCAAGCTTTGCCTTGATTTTTTCAAAATGTTTTTTTGAAAATAAATCAAAGTGATTTTCTAAAATTTCAGTAGCTATTTCTATATTTTTTGTTTGGTTTTTTCTGCTGAGTTGAAGTAAAAGACAATGTCTCAAATCTTTTGCGCCAACTCCAGGAGGGTCTAATAGATAAATTTTTTCTAATATATTTTTTATTTCATCCTCACTAGCATCGATTCCTTGTGTAAAAGCAAGATCATCGGAAATATCTAATAGTTCTCGTCTTAGATATCCAAGATTATCTAAACTTCCAATTAAAAATTCAGCTATTTGAAGATCTTTACCTTTTAAAGAAAACGAATGAAGTTGTGTTTTTAAAAACTGATTAAAAGATGTTCCAGATGTAAATGGAATATCTTTTTCATCTTCATCAGAATAATTATTAGACCTCAATTTGTAATCTGGAATATCATCATCTGAGAGATAATCGTTGATATCAAATTCTTCATTATCATTTGAATCATTTTCAAAATCCTCACCATCAAAAATTTCATCTGATTCTTTTTCCTCTGTACTAGTATTATCTAATGCGGGATTTTCTTCAATTTCTCTTGAAAGCTTTTGTTCAAATTCTTGAGTTGATAATTGAATCAACTTCATAAGTTGTATCTGTTGAGGAGACAGCTTTTGAGATAGTTTTAATTTTAGTTTTTGATTAAGCATACTTAATAACTAAAATAAAAGTACAAAATATGAGGTGATATATTTTAAAACTCCGCGTTTTTTGGAGTTCTTGGAAACGGAATAACATCTCTGATATTATTCATACCAGTTATAAAAAGTATTAATCTTTCAAGTCCTAAACCAAAACCACTGTGTTTTACAGTACCGTATTTTCTTAAATCCAAATACCACCATAATTCTTTCTCATCAATTCCCTGTTTTTTGATTCTATCTTTGAGAACTTCCAATCTTTCTTCTCTTTGAGATCCTCCAACGATTTCTCCAATTCCAGGAAACAAGATATCCATTGCTCTTACAGTATCCTGATCATCATTAAGCCTCATATAAAAAGCTTTAATTTTTGCAGGATAATCATACACAATAACAGGGCATTTAAAATGTTTTTCAACTAAAAACCTTTCATGTTCACTTTGAAAATCAATTCCCCATTTAGAAACTGGATATTTAAATTTTTTCTTTTTGTTAGGTTTGGAGTTTCTTAAAATATCAAATGCTTCTTTATAACTAATTCTTTTGAAATCATTATTAATTACAAATTCAATTCTTTCAATAAGCGAAAGCTTAGATTTTTGATCTTTAGGCTTTGTTAACTCTTCTTTTTCTAATCTATCACTCAAAAATTGAATATCATTTTTGCATTTTGAATAAACATGAGCTATAATTTCTTTTATGAAAGATTCGGCTAAATCCATATTATCATTTAAATCATAAAATGCCATTTCTGGTTCTACCATCCAAAATTCAGCAAGATGTCTAGATGTATTAGAATTCTCTGCTCTAAAAGTTGGGCCAAAAGTGTAAACATTACCTAAACCTAATGCAAGCGCTTCGGCTTCAAGCTGGCCAGAAACTGTGAGATTAGTTTCTTTTCCAAAAAAATCTTCACTGTGATCAATATTGTTGTCTTTCAATGTCGTAACTCTAAACATTTCCCCAGCACCCTCAGCATCACTCCCTGTAATTATAGGTGTATGAACATAAAAGAATCCTTGTTCATTAAAAAATTTATGAATGGCATATGATATTTCAGACCTTATTCTAAAAACTGAACTTATTGTTTTTGTTCTTACTCTTAAATGAGCATTTTCTCTGAGAAACTCAAATGAGTGTTTTTTTGGTTGAATTGGAAATTTGTCTGGGTCACTTTCACCTAAAACTTCTAAACTTTCAACTTCAATTTCATATTTCTGTCCACGTCCTTGACTTTCTTTAACTTTTCCTTGAATTTTTAATGAAGCTCCAGTATTAATTTTATCCAAAATATTCTTTTCAGTATTTTCAAAATCAAGTACGCATTGTAAATCTTCAATACATGATCCATCATTTAAATTTATAAAGCGATTAGATCTAAATGTTTTAACCCAACCTTGGACAATAACTTCTTTGTTGAGATTATTACTTTTAAGAATAGAATTTATTGTAGATAATGTTGCCATATTATACTGAAAGAATTTCTTTTTCTTTTGCACTAAAGATTGAGTCAATTCTTGAAATATATTTATCAGTAGCTTCTTGAATATCTATTTCATAATTTGATTTCATATCATCACTTACATCAGACTTTCTTATTTCATTGTTTGCATCTTTTCTTGTGTTTCTAATACTAACTTTTGCATTCTCTGCCTCAGATTTTGCAACTTTTACAAGTTCCTTTCTTCTTTCCTCAGTAAGAGGTGGAATACTAATAATGATTGATTCACCATTGTTCATTGGATTAAATCCAAGATTGCTCACTAAGATTGCTTTTTCAATATCTTCAAGTTTATCTTTTTCCCAAGGCTGAATTGAAAGTGTTTGCGAATCAGGAGTATTAACATTTGCAATTTGATTGAGTGGAGTTAAAGACCCATAATAATCAACTTTTACACTTGAAAGCATATTAGGATTTGCTTTTCCAGCCCTAATGTTTAAAAGTTCTTTTTCTAAAAACTTAATTGAGTTATCCATTTGCTCAATACTAGCCTCAATAATAAAATCTAATTCTTCCATTTAATTTACTATAGTTCCAATTTGTTTTCCTTCAGTTATTTTGTTTAGGTTTCCTGGTTTGTTCATATTAAAAACAATAATCGGAAGGTTATTCTCTTTACTTAAAGTAAAAGCTGTTGAATCCATTATTTTAAGATTTTTAGTAATGGCTTCATCAAATGAAATTTTATCAAACTTAACAGCATTTTTATTTTTTTCAGGATCAAAGTTATAAATACCATCTACTCTAGTTCCCTTTAAAATTACATCTGCATTAATTTCAATAGCTCTTAAAACAGCAGCAGAATCTGTAGTGAAAAATGGATTTCCTGTTCCAGCACTAAAAATAACAACTCTCTTTTTCTCTAAGTGCCTAACGGCCTTTCTTTTAATGTAGGGTTCGGCAATTGCTTCCATTTTAAGTGCTGTTTGTAATCTTGTTTGAATACCCATACCTTCAAGGCTGCTTTGTAGAGCAAGGCCATTAATTACAGTAGCAAGCATTCCCATATAGTCAGCTTGAACTCTATCTATTCCTTTACTTGCTGCGGATACTCCACGAAAGATATTTCCGCCACCTATAACTATGGCAATCTCCACTCCAGTTTTAACCAAATTGCTAATTTCTTTACAGTATAATTGAATTCGATCGGGGTCAATTCCATGAGAGTTATCACCCATTAGAGCCTCTCCACTAAGCTTTAATAAAATTCTTTTGTAAAGCATATTCGATGATTATGTAAATATAATCATTGCAATTTAAAATGATGGCTTGATTTTTAAACTAGAGCTGATCTTTTAAAGTCTGTAATTGAACAATCAGAATTTACAGATTTAACATAATCAGTAACTGAAAGCTTATTGTCTTTAATGAAAGCTTGGTTTACTAAAGTATTTTCTTTAAAAAATTTCTTCAACTTTCCTTTTGCAATATTATCAAGCATAGCTTCAGGTTTGCCTTCAGCTCTAAGTTGGTCTTTAGCAATTTCAATTTCTTTTTCAATAACATCTTTACTAACTCCGTTCTCGTCTAAAGCAACTGGATTCATTGCTGCAGCTTGCATAGAAACATTTTTAGCAACCTCTGAAGCTCCATCAAAAGAATTTGATAGTCCAACAATAGTTGCAATTTTATTTCCAGCATGGATATAGCTTCCAACAAATGCTGAACTAATTCTTTCAAAAGAACCAATTTCAAGTTTCTCACCAATAACACCTGTTTGTTCAATTAATTTTTCCTGAACAGTCATATTCTCAAAATCGCTGCTCAGTAACTCATCTTTAGTGTTTGCAGATAATGCAATGGTTGCAATTTGGTTAGCAAGTGCTACGAAAGATTCATTCTTAGCAACAAAGTCAGTTTCACAATTCAGAGAAATGATAATTCCAGTATCATTAGTGTCATTTACTTTAGCAATAACAGCACCTTCACTAGAGTCTCTATCGGCTCTTTTTGCTGCAACTTTTTGACCTTTTTTTCTCAAATTTTCAATTGCTAAATCAAAATCTCCATTGGCTTCGACTAAAGCCTTTTTACAATCCATAATTCCAGCACCTGTGCTTTTTCTTAATTTATTAACATCTGAGGCAGTTATATTACTCATATTAAACTATTTTTTTTCGTTATTATTATCGCTTGGCTTGTCATCACCTTTTTCAGCCTTTGCTTCATTTTCTGCTTTTTCTTTATCTCTTGCTGCCAATCCATCTTTAATCGATTCTGTTACAGCTTGTAAAATGATTTCAATAGACTTTGAAGCATCATCATTTGATGGAATTCCAAAATCAACTTTATTCGGATCTGTATTAGTATCTACCATAGCAAAAATTGGAATATTTAACTTGTTTGCTTCCTGAATTGCTATATGTTCTCTTCTAATATCGACAACAAATAATGCTCCTGGAAGTCTTGTCATAGATGTGATTGATCCAAGATTTTTTTCAAGTTTTGCTCTAGTTCTATCAACCCTTAATTTTTCTTTTTTAGATAAGGTTTCAAAGGTTCCATCTTCTTTAGTTCTATCAATTGCTGACATTTTTTTTACAGCTTTTCTGATTGTAACAAAATTTGTAAGCATTCCACCGGGCCATCTCTCAGTGATGTATGGCATATTTAATTCAGATGCAGATTTTGAAATTATTTCTTTAGCTTGCTTTTTGGTTGCAACAAATAAAATTTTTCTTCCAGATGATGCAATTTTTTCAAGTGCTGAGCATGCTTCATCTAACTTATTAATAGTTTTATATAAGTTAATAATGTGGATTCCGTTTTTTTCGGAATAAATGAATGGAGCCATGTTAGGATTCCATTTTCTAGTAAGATGTCCAAAATGAACACCTGCCTTTACGAGGTCTTTGACTTCAATTTTTTTTGCCATTTTTTTTAGTTTACTTTCTTTAAATAATTAGCAACATATCTTTCGATAGTTTAGATGCTAAACTAAATTTCGCTGAGCGAAATTCGACATCAATATGTTTATGAACTTTTTAATTCTAAATTCAATAAGAACTATCTCTTAGAGAACTGGAATTTCTTTCTAGCTTTTTTCTGACCAAACTTCTTTCTTTCAACCATTCTTGGATCTCTTGTTAGAAGCCCTTCACCTTTAAGCGCTGGCTTGTTGTCTTCTGAAATCTGACATAATGCTCTAGAAATAGCAAGTCTAATAGCTTCAACTTGGCCAGTGGTTCCACCACCATAAACATTTACACTAACATCATATTTCCCAGCGTTGTTTGTTAAATTAAAAGGTTGCATAACCTTGTATTGCTGGGTAGTTGTTGGAAAATATTCTTTATAGTCTTTTCCATTTACAGTTACATTATCTTTTCCTTTAGAAAGATAAATTCTTGCAACCGACGTTTTTCTTCTGCCTATTGTGTGTACTACTTCCAAATTATAAATCTTTAAGATCAATCATTTCAGGATTTTGTGCTTCCTGATTGTGAAGATCATCGTTATATACTCTTAAGTTTCTAAAAATAGCTGCCCCTAATTTATTTTTTGGTAACATTCCCTTAATTGCTTTTTCAATTAGAATTGATGGGTTTTTATCAAAAATTTGTTGGGCAGTTTTAACTCTTTGTCCACCAGGATATCCAGTATAGCTAATATATTCCTTGTCAGTCCATTTTTTTCCAGTCAAATTAATCTTACTAGCATTAATTATGACAACATTATCACCGCAATCGATATGAGGTGTAAAACTTGGCTTATGTTTACCTCTAAGTATTTTTGCAACCTTCGAGCACATTCTACCTAAATTCTGTTCTGATGCGTCAACAAGAAGCCATTTTTTTTGAACGTCTTCTTTTCTTATGGATACTGTTTTAAAACTATTAGCTTTCAAATCCTATATTTTATGGGCAGCAAAACTACAATAATAAATTATAATTGCAAATGTTTTAATGAATAAAAACATTAATGAGCTTCAAGCCAATTATATCCGTCACCTACATCAACTTTTAAGGGAACATTTAATTGATATGCATTTTGCATTTTTTCTTTAACCATATCTTTAATAATGTCAATCTCACCTTTAGGACAATCAAAAATTAATTCGTCATGAACTTGAAGAATTAATTTAGATTTTAATTTCAGTTTTTCTAACTCATTATCAATTTTAATCATTGCCAACTTAATAATGTCAGCAGCAGTTCCTTGAACAGGACTATTGATTGCATTTCTTTCAGCTGAAGATCTAATAATTGCATTTCTTGAGTTAATATCATTTAAGTACCTTTTTCTGCCCAAAAGTGTTTTTACATATCCATTTGATCTTGCAAATTCAATTTGATTGGATGTAAATTCTTTTAGCTTCGGGTAAGATTTATAATAGTTGTCAATTATTTCTTTAGATTCTGATCTACTTAGATCAGTTTGATTACTTAATCCGAAAGCAGAGACTCCATAAATAATTCCGAAATTAACAACTTTTGCGTGACTTCTTTGTTCTTTTGTTACATTCTCTAAATCTATATTAAACACTTTAGAAGCTGTTGATTTGTGAATATCTTCGTTATTGTTAAAAGCTTTAATCATATCTTCATCGTTACTTAATGACGCAATCACTCTCAATTCTATTTGAGAATAATCAGCAGATACTAAAACATGGTCTTTATTCCTAGCGGTAAATGCTTTCCTTATCAACTTTCCGTTACTTGTTCTAATTGGAATGTTTTGAAGATTTGGATTTAAACTACTTAGTCGTCCTGTTGAAGTTAATGTTTGATTAAATACTGTATGAATTCTTTTTGTTTTTGGATTAACCTGTTTAGGAAGAGCAAGAACGTAAGTTGACAATAATTTTTGAAGCGATCTCCAATGTAAAATGTCAGCGATAACAGGATGATTTTTAGCTAATTTTGATAATATTTCTTCACTTGTAGAATATTGTCCACTTTTTGTTTTTTTTGGATTTGAAATTATTTTCAAATCATCAAACAAAACTTCTCCCAATTGCTTTGGTGAAGCTAGATTAAACTCTTTGCCACAAAACTCAAAGATTTTATTCTCACTTTCTTTTAAAGAACTCAAAAATTTATTTTCAATATCATTTAATAGATTTTTATTAAGATTAACACCTTCATCTTCCATTTTAGTTAAAACGAATCCCAACGGCATTTCTAAATCATGAAATAATTTATTGAATTCATCTTTTTCAATTTCAGTAGAAATTTTTTCAGAAAGCATATGAATAATACTTGCTTTTTTAATTGAATCATTATAGTATATAGAATAATAGCTTGCAATTGATTCTAAATCATCCCGCCTGTTGCTATCAATAATGTAGTTAGCAATTTTAATATCAAAAAGAATTTTTCTGTCAAAACTAATTCCGTAATTATTTAGAAATCTTACAAAGGTTTTTATGTCATAAACATATATTCTTTTACTTTCAATAAAAATTTCGGAAATATTTTTAAGCTTATTTTCAAACCCTCTTTCATTAATTTTTAATGAATATGTTGTGTTATTTGTCCAACAAAAATCAACTGAGTTTTCTTCAATATTAATTGAAAAGAAATTCTTTTTTTTAATTCCGCCAAGTAGTAAGGATAATGAAGTTTCAGACGAAACAAATTGATTTAATATATTTTTTTCAACTTTTTCTTCATTTGAGCTGGAGAACAAGTCATAATTATCATCATCACCTGAGTTTTGATTAAATAATTTTTTATAAGTCTCTTTTAACCTTTTGAATTCAAGTTCATCAAAAATACTTAGTATTTTATCGTTATTAGGTTCAGATATTTTAAGGTCATCAAAATTGTACTCAACAGGAACATCTGTAATAATTGTAGCAAGTTTTTTAGAAAGAAATCCTAAGTCTTTATTCTCAATAATCTTTTCCTTTATTTTTCCTTTCAGTTCATCTACATTTTCAATTAGCCCCTCCAAAGAACCATATTCCTTCAAAAATTTTTTAGCTGTCTTATCTCCAACACCTGGCAAACCCGGAATATTATCAACAGAGTCTCCCATCATTCCTAAATAATCTATAACTTTTAATGGATGATCAATTTCAAATTTATTATTAACCTCTTCAATACCCCAGATTTCAACTCCATTACCAAATCTTGCTGGTTTGTAAAGAAAAATATTTTTTGAAACAAGTTGAGCAAAATCCTTGTCTGGTGTAACCATATAAGTTTCATATCCGTCTTTCTCAGCACTTAATGCAATTGTACCAATAATATCATCAGCTTCATATCCTTCTTTATCAATTGTGCTGATTCCTAAATTTTTTAAAATTTCGTAAATAATAGGTACTGATTCTAATATTGGTTCAGGTGTAGCATTACGATTAGCCTTGTATTCTGTAAAAATTTCCCTTCGATCTTTCGATCCCCCCTTATCGAAAACTACTGAAAAGTAATCTGGCTTTTCTCTATTGATGATGTCAAATATTGAATTTAAAAACCCCATAATTGCACTTGTGTCAAATCCTTTAGAATTTATTCTGGGGTTTTTTATAAATGCATAATATCCTCTAAATATTAGAGCATAAGCATCAATCAAAAAAAGTTTTGGTTTGGTCATCTAGTGTTTTCTAAATTACAAAGTAATGACCAGAAATTTTAATAAATAGAATGAATATAAAATTATATTAAAAATCTCATAATCAACATATTACAAAATATACTATTTTTGAAAAAAAAAACACATGTCTAAATTTGGTGAACTTATCGATGGTAATGTCCCTGTACTACTTGATTTTTACACTGACTGGAATGAGTCGTCTTCTTCAATGCACCCTGTTTTACGAGATGTAGCAGCTGCTGTGGGTGATAAAGGAAAAGTCATAAAAATTAATGTCGATAAAAACAATGAATTAGCTCAGGCTCTTAGAATTAAAGGATTGCCAACACTAATGATTTATAAGTCAGGTGAAATGGTGTGGAGGCAAAGTGGCGAACAAGATGCCAATACTTTAATAAATTTAATTAAGGAGTTTATTTAGATATAAATTCTAAATTATAATCATTAAATATTTTTAACTCTTTCTCTTTAATAGTAGAATCAGCCTCATATTTACTCATTACATCGATAATTTGTTCAAATAAAATTAGTTCTTGATTAGCCATTGAGTTGACGTAAGAAAGATTTTCATCATTTTTTGCAGAAATTAGCTTATCTATTCTGGATGAAATTACATTTCTAATTTTATTGTATATTGATCTCGATGATTTAAGTTCACCCTGAGAATACAAAGGCTCTAGGAAACTAATTAAATAAGTGTAAAAATCATAATCACCATAAATAATTTTGAATGATTCTGAAACATTTATATAATCAATAATAAAAGGAATAGTTTTGCTAATATCAGTTTCAAAAATTAATTGATTTTCAATTAATGACCTTAATCTTTCATTGTAAGTAAATATATTTTCAGCTGAAGATTCAATATCAAAGTTTGAATCAATATTCATAGCATTGGAGTAATAGTTAATCTGATCAAAATATTTAGAATATATATGTTTAAATAAATTTCTGGCTTTGACATCTTCATTTAAAGTAAAATAGCTTTCAATGTAAGGTTGACTCAAACTATAATAGCCAAAGTAATCTAGTGGCATTTTTTCAAAAGAAAGATCTAAAATTTCTAATGCCTTTTTGGTGTCTCCAATTTTAATCAACTCATTTCCAAGTCTATGTAAATTGCTTCTAAAAGTAATACTGTTTTTTCTTGTTTCTGGGTCATGATATATTTCATCAGAATTGCTATTTCCCCATTCCCATTTTTTAACTATTTCGTACATTCTATATGGATCAATTCTACCCATCTGATACGGATTTTCTGGATCTAAATCTGTCTTAATTGGTACAAGTTTGTAAACTAATCCATCTAATTGTAGATAATCTTTCATCCATAAATATTCTGAGTCTTTGTAACTACCACCAGTAAAATATATTGGTCTTTCCCAATCATTGCTTGAAAGAATGTCAAGCATTAAAATTTGATTTTTATAAAGACCAGATTCAGGTAAATCAATATCTATGTAATCTACAATTAGCTCCTTGTCATTTTCACTAACTAGACCACTCTTTAATACATTTTCTTTATTAACATTTATTCTTACTTTATTTGTAGGATAGTAGACCATATTTTGAGTAAAAGCAGGAATCTCATTAAGATCACTTTGCTCATAGCCATATTGTTGTAATAAAAACTTATACTTTGTTCTTTCATTATCACTACTAATCCAATTCATGAAGTCTTTAATATCCCATCTTACAGAATCAATAAGTGGCTCATATTTTATGTAATCCCTGATTCCATGAGCGTATTGTTTATGTTTTAATTTTGATTTTATTGGGTCACTAGAATATGCTCTTCTCTTAAGTTGATCCATATACCAGTCTGTAGCAATTAAGCTTGTATTGATAGTTCTTACATCTGTCCTGTGCTCTTCGATTTCTTGAGCATACCACAAGGCGAAGGTATCATTGTCTCCAATTGTAAAAATGATTGCTTGCTTATCTTCATCAATAGAGTCTAAGTAAGCTTTTGCAAGTGATTGAGCTGTATACCTTTCAGATCTGTCATGATCATCCCAATTATTGAAAGCTAAAAGTAGAGGGCTTAATAGAGTGATTATTATAGTTGATATTGAGGCAATTTTAGTTTTAAAAAATTTCTTTAAATAATTATATATGTATATAAAACTAAAACCAATAAATATTGAAAAAGCATAAAATGATCCTACCAAAGCATAGTCTCTCTCTCTTGGCTCAAAAACTCTCTCATTTAAATAAAATTTAAGCGCTATCCCAGTGAAAATAAATAGTAAAAATATAGGCCAAAAAGTTTTAAAATCATTTCTAAATACAAGTACAAATCCTAAAATTCCAAGAATGAGAGGAATCATGTAGTATTTATTCCGAGCTTTATTATTCAAAACATCTTTTGGTAAATTATCTTGTGAACCAAGTCTAGATTCATCAATAAAATTAATTCCAGAAATCCAGTTTCCATTTTCAATATCAAACTTCCACTGATTATCATTTTGTCTCCCTGAAAAATTCCACATAAAATATCTTATATACATATGAACTACTTGATATGAAATGAAATAATTTAAATTAGCCATTAAACCAGGTTTTTCAATATCTAAATAACTAGCATAATTTGTGAAGAATTGAGTCATTTCATCAGCATCTACATCATTGTTATTGATTTCATCTTTAAAGTTTGTTACAATTTGATTTAATTGATCATTTTGTCTGTACTCTCTTTTGATTTCAAAATCTAAAAATCCATAATATTTCATGTAGTTCTCAGCATTATCTGAGCTCCACATTCTTGGAAAAAACCCTCTGTGTGAGCTATTTGAATTTATTTTGCCATTCTTCCAGTCATTTACTATAATATATTTATTTAAAGTTTCATCTCTTTCATACTTAGGCTTATCGTCTTTATAAGGTTGTTCTGCATCCTGACCTGCATATGCATCAGAAAACATAGGTCCATAAAATAAGTAAGTGTCAGGATACTGCTCTAAGTTATAATAAGCTAGGAGAGATCTTGCATCTTTTGGTGAATTCTCATTGATTACTGTTTCTGCATTTGATCTGATTGGAATCATCATCCAGGAAGAAAATCCAATAAAAATATATGTAATACAAAGAAGAAGTGTATTTAATGTATATAGTTTCTTTTTTTTACTGTGGCTTATTGATTTATAAAGTATAAATACTACAAACAATGCTGAAAAAATTGTCCCTGAGTTAAATGGAAGGCCTAGATCATTAACAAAAAATACTTCTAAGTAACCAAACAGTTTTAAAGTTGAGGGTAATAGTAGTTTAAAAATGAAAAGTAAAATTGAAACCGAAACAATATTTGCGATTAAAAAACTTTTTAATTCAAATTTTGAATACTTTTTAAAATAATAAATAAGGCCTATTGAAGGTACAGCAAGCAATCCCATGAAATGTACCCCAAATGATAATCCAATAACAAATGAAATGAGTATCAACCATTTGTCAGATCTTTCATTTTCAAACTCACTTTCCCATTTTAATCCTAACCAAAATAAAACAGAGAGAATTAGAGTAGCCATGGCATAGACTTCAGCTTCAACAGCATTAAACCAAAAACTATCAGTAAACATAAAGGTAAATGTTGTTAGAAAAGCTGCTCCAAAAATTTTAAAACTTTCTTCTGAACTGATTTCACTTTTTACTTTTAGAATTTTCTTACCCAGTAAACTTACAGACCAAAACATAAACACAATAGTTAATGCACTAGATGTAACTGACATCATATTAATTGCATAAGCAATTTGTGTGTTTTCAAAAGCTAGTATGGAAAATACAGCTCCCAGCATTTGAAATAAAGGTGCCCCTGGTGGGTGTCCAATTTGAAGTTTTGCAGAAGTTGAGATGTATTCTGCACAATCCCAATAGCTTGCGGTTGGCTCTACAGTAAAAAAGTATACAATAAATGCACAGAATCCGATTAAAAAACCTAGAAGTCTATTATATTTTTTAAAATTCAATTCAATAAATTTTCACAACGAAATTAATTAAACAAAATTAATATTTACTAGAACTAAATTTTATTTTAAATTTGCACGCACTTGGCCTATGGTGTAACTGGCAACACGTCTGGTTTTGGTCCAGAAGAGTCTAGGTTCGATCCCTAGTAGGCCAACAATTTAATTGCTAATATTTTATATATTTGCACAGCTGATTGAATTGAGGGGACAATGTCCCCTCCTTTATTATATAATAAAAACTAATTATGGATAATTTATCATTGATTGAATCTTTTTCAGAATTTAAAGATGAAAAATTTATTGACAGAGTTACTTTAATGTCAATATTGGAGGAAGTTTTTAGAAATACCCTTAAAAGAAAATTTGGGGATGATGAAAACTTTGATGTTATTATAAATCCAGATAAAGGAGACTTAGAAATTTGGAGAAACAGAGTTGTTGTGGCTGATAACGATGTAGAAGATGACAATAGCCAGATCTCATTAACTGATGCAAGAAAAATAGAACCAGATTTTGAAGTTGGTGAAGATGTTTCTGAAGAAGTTAAGTTAATAGATTTAGGAAGAAGAGTAGTTCTTTCTTTGAGACAGAACTTAGTTGCAAAAATTCATGAACATGATAATGGTATCATTTACAAGCAATTTGTTGATTTAGTAGGTGAAATTTATACTGCTGAAGTTCATCACATAAGACATAATGTAGTTATACTTTTAGATGACTATGGAAATGAAATTATTATGCCTAAAGACCGTCAAATTCCATCAGATTTTTATAGAAAAGGAGATTCTGTTAGAGGTATAATTGAAACGGTTGAGCTTAAAGGAACTAAGCCTTCAATAATTATGTCGAGAACATCACCAAAATTCTTAGAAAAATTATTTGAGCAAGATATTCCTGAGGTGTTTGACGGATTAATTAATATCAAAAAAGTTGTTAGAGTTCCTGGTGAGAAAGCAAAAGTAGCTGTCGATTCATATGATGATAGAATTGATCCGGTTGGAGCTTGTGTTGGTATGAAGGGGTCAAGAATTCATGGAATAGTTAGAGAATTAGGAAATGAGAATATTGATGTTGTCAATTATACTAATAATACTCAGTTATTTATAACTAGAGCACTAAGTCCAGCTAAGATTACTTCACTCAAAATTGATGAAGAAGCAAAGACAGTTCAGGTCTATTTAGACGCTGATCAGGTTTCTAAAGCAATTGGAAGAGGTGGATACAATATTAGATTAGCAGGTAAATTAACAGGATACGAAATAGATGTCTTTAGAGAGGGATCTGAGGAAGATGTTGAGCTAACTGAATTTTCAGATGAAATTGATTCTTGGATAATTGATGAGTTTAAAAAGGTTGGTCTTGATACTGCAAAAAGTATTTTAGAAGAAGATGTTGAAGATTTGGTTAAAAGAACTGATCTTGAAGAGGAAACAATAGTAGATGTAAGAAAAATATTAATTGAAGAATTTGACGAAAATTAATTAATGTCTGAATTAAATAAAGTAAGGTTAAATAAGGTTATCAGGGAATTTAATATTTCTCTTGAGAGAGTTGTGGAATTTCTTTCTTCAAAAGGTCATGAAATTGAAGCGAGACCCACTACAAAAATTTCTCAAAGTCAGTATGACCTTTTACTAGCTGAGTTTAAATCAGATAGATCTAGTAGAGTTGAGTCTCACGATCTTATTGAAGAAAAGAATAAAGAAAAAGAAGAGTTAAGGATAAAGTTTGAGAAAGAACAAGAACAAAAAGTTCAATCTAGTACTATAACTTCTAAATCTTCCTTTCATAAGTTCAAAAAAGTTGGAGAAATTGATTTAAATCCAAAAAAAGAAATTTCGACTTTAAAGGAAGATAATGTAATTTCAGTTGAAGAAACAGTTGAAAGTCCAGCAGAAAAGGATTCTAAAATTCAAACAAAATATGAGAAACTCTCAGGGCTAAAGAAAACTGGTGAAAAAATTGATTTAAATAAATTTAATAAACCTCAAGAAGGTGATTCTGACAGTAAAAATAAAAAGAAAAGAAGGAGAATTGCAAAGGATGTAATCAACAAAGAACATATTACAAAAAAGCCTCAGTTTAAAAACAAAAAATCTTCCATTAGTGCTTCAGCACCCTCAGATGACGAAGTTCAGAAACAGATTAAAGAAACATTAGAAAAACTTCAAGGAACATCAAAGTCTAAAGGTGCAAAATACAGAAAAGAGAAAAGAGATACTCATAGAAAGAGATCTGAAGATTTAGAGCAAATCGAATCAGAAAAAAAGGTCATTAAAGTAACTGAATTTATTACAGTTGGTGAAGTTGCTACAATGATGGATGTCTCTGGAAATGATATTATTTCTGCATGTATGTCACTCGGAATCATGGTTACTATGAACCAAAGACTAGATTCTGAAACACTTACTGTTGTAGCCGATGAGTTTGGTTATGAGGTTGATTTTGTAACTGCTGAAATTGAAGAGCAAATTCAAGAAGACATTGATAAGCCGGAGGATTTATTGCCAAGACCGCCTATTGTAACTGTTATGGGTCATGTCGATCATGGTAAAACATCTTTGCTTGATTATATAAGAAAAGAGAATGTGATAGCTGGTGAGTCAGGTGGAATTACTCAGCACATTGGAGCATACAATGTGAAATTAAAAAATGGAAATAGGATTACATTTTTAGACACACCAGGTCACGAAGCTTTCACTGCTATGAGAGCAAGAGGAACTCAGTTAACAGACATTGTTGTAATAGTTATTGCCGCCGATGATGATATTATGCCGCAAACTAAAGAAGCTATAAGTCATGCTCAAGCTGCTGGTGTTCCAATTGTATTTGCTATCAATAAAATTGATAGGGATGTTTCAAACCCTGATAAGATTAAAGAACAACTTTCAGGAATGAATTTATTAGTTGAAGATTGGGGAGGTAAAATTCAATCTCATGATATTTCAGCTTTAAAAGGAACTGGTGTTGATGAGTTAATGGAAAAAATATTACTTGAAGCTGAAATGCTTGATCTTAAAGCAAATCCGAATAAGGTTTCAAATGGATCTGTTATTGAAGCAAGGCTTGATAAAGGGAAAGGATATATATCAACTCTTCTAGTTCAAGCTGGAACACTTAAAATCGGAGATTATGTCTTAGTAGGTCAATACAGTGGTAAGGTTAGAGCATTATATGACGAAAGAGGTAAACAAATTAAAGAAGCAGGGCCTTCTGTGCCTGTTTCGGTTTTAGGTTTAGATGGTGCACCTCAATCCGGCGACAAGTTCAATGTCTTTGATGATGAGAAAGAGGCTAAACAAATTGCTGCTAAAAGAACACAACTTGTTAGAGAACAAAGTGTAAGAACTCAAAAGCAATTAACTCTAGACGAAATTGGTAGAAGAATTGCTTTAGGAGATTTTAAAGAATTGAATATTATTCTTAAAGGTGATGTTGACGGTTCTGTTGAAGCTCTGTCTGATTCTTTTCAAAAACTTTCAACTGAAGAAATTCATATTAATATAGTTCATAAAGCTGTTGGAGCCATTACTGAATCGGATATATTACTAGCATCAGCATCAGAAGCTATCGTTATTGGATTTAATGTTAGACCAACCGGTAATGCTAGATCAATTGCTGATAAAGAGGAGGTAGATATTAGAAATTATTCTATAATTTATGATGCTTTAAACGACTTGAAAGACGCAATTGAAGGGATGCTTTCACCGGAGTTAAAAGAAGAAATTACTGGAACTGCAGAAATTAGAGAAACTTTTAAAATATCGAAAGTTGGAACAATTGCAGGTTGTATGGTCACTGATGGAAAAATTCTAAGAAAATCAAAAGTCAGACTAATAAGAGATGGAATTGTTGTTACAACTACTGAGCTTACTTCTCTTAAAAGATTCCAGGATGATGCAAAAGAAGTATCAAAAGGCTATGATTGTGGTATGCAACTTAAAAACTATAATGATATTAAAATTGGTGATGTTTTAGAATGTTTTAATGAGTTGAAAATCAAGAAAAAATTAAAGAAGTAATTAACTTTTTGGTTTAAAAATAAAAGCTGATTTAAATTCTCTTTTGATCTCTCTTAGCTTTTTTTCAGCGTTAATTTTAGACTTATATTTTCCAATTCTGACTTTATAGTTTGGTGTCTCAAAGTAGAAATATAAACTATCTGACAAGTATTTTTCAGAAACATAATTCATTATAGAATCTCCATTTTTATAGTTGCCACTGAAAACTTGAATTGAGTAATAATTTGAATCATAAATTTCTCTATCAATACTCTTTTTTATTTTTAAAATTGAGTCAAGTTTTGGATCATTTTTTAAATCAAATTGATTCACCTGAGAGTTAATTTTAAAGCAAAAGAATAAACATGTTAGAAAAAGTATTTTTTTCATGTCACAAATATATACTAATTAGCATCAATTTTTTTTAAAAAAGTTAAATGTTAAAATTGGAAAAATGATCATAAATATGTTTTAATAATTGATTATTGTTTACTATTTTCGCACTGTTATAACAAACAATTTTTTTAATTGTTGAAAACAATAGACAACAAACAAATTTATCTGAGAGAAAGTATGCTTAATGTAGTGAGATTCCTTCCCGCAATTTTCTTAATATTTTCTATATCATTTTCAGCATATTCACAAGAGGCTGATATAGCAAAAGGTAAATCCCTGTTTAATGCCAATTGTGCTGCTTGTCATAAGTTGAATAAAAACCTTGTTGGACCAGCATTAGCAGGTGTTTCAGAAAAGTATGAAAAAGATTGGCTATACAGCTGGATTAAAAACAGTGCAGCAATGATTAAAGCTGGTGATGAGAGAGCTGTTGCAATTTGGGAAGAATATAATAAAGCTGCAATGAATGCTTTTCCTCAACTATCTAACGAGGATATTGATAATATTCTAGCTTATACAGATTACAAGCCAGAGCCTGTTGCTACTGTTGCTGCTGCAACTGGTTCTGCTACAGGTGCTCAAGCTGAAGGATCGGTTTCTACTGATATAATTTTAATTGTTTTAATTGTTATTCTTTGCGTTTTAGTCGTGATGTTATTCTTAGTGAATAAAACATTAAAAGCGATTGCGGAGAAGAATGGAATTAAATATGAAGAGAAAAAACCAGTCTTTTCTGTGCCAATATGGAAACTGTTTATAAGAAATCAATTCCTTGTTTTTTGTTCAGTTGTGTTCCTGCTTCTATCCAGTGCTTATTTTGCTTACGGGTGGATGATGCAGATAGGGATTGATCAAGGCTACATGCCTGTACAGCCCATACATTATTCACATAAAATTCATTCAGGTGCAAATCAAATTGATTGTCAATATTGTCATTCAAGTGCGAGGGTTTCTAAGCATTCAGGAATTCCATCTCTCAATGTTTGTATGAATTGTCATGAGAATATTGCAGAATACAATGGTGAAGAAGATTTAGAGAAAGGCTATACAAAAGACTTTTACACTGCAGAAATTAAAAAATTATACAAGGCTGTTGGCTGGGATGAACAAAGTAGAACTTACACTGGTGAAACTGAACCAGTGAAATGGGTTAGGATTCACAACCTTCCTGATTTTGTGTACTTTAATCATTCTCAACATGTTAATGTTGCTGGAATAGAATGTCAAACTTGTCATGGACCAATAGAGGAGATGGAAATTGTTTATCAACATTCATCATTAACTATGGGATGGTGTATAGATTGTCATAGAGAGTCTGACGTTAAAGTAAAGGATAATGAATACTATACAAAGATTCATGAAGAATTATCAAAAAAGTATGGTGTTGAAAAATTAACTGTTGCCCAGATGGGTGGATTAGAATGTGGTAAATGTCATTACTAATTAATATTAATGAGTAGAGAAAAAAAATATTGGAAAAGTGAAATTCAGTTAGATCAAAACAATGGTTTGGATCATCTCGAACACAATGAGTTTGTCGAAAAAATACCTGTTGATAACAATATTTTTAGTGATGAAAACATTAATGATGTATCAGCTAACAGAAGAGATTTTTTAAAATATTTAGGTTTTAGTACCTCTGCTGCGGTTCTAGCTAGTTGTGAAGGACCGGTTCATAAGTCAGTACCTTATGTTATTCAGCCTGAGAGAATAAGGCCAGGTATTGCAAATTATTATGCAACAAGTCTTTTTGATGGTTTTGATTCAGCTAATGTATTAGTCAAAACTAGAGAAGGAAGACCAATTAAAATACAGAACAATAAACTGTCAAAATATAATGGACATGCTAATGCAAGAGTTAATGCATCTGTTTTAAGTTTATATGACAGTAAAAGAATTCAAGGTCCTACAATTAATGGAGAAGATGTTTCTTGGGATGCTTTTGACACTAACATTAAAGCTCAACTTAATTCATTAAAAGCTTTAAATCAAACTGTTGTGTTATTGACTTCAACAATTGTAAGTCCTACAACAACAAAAATCATAAACTCATTAATTGCAGAGTATCCAAATATCAAGCACGTTGAATATGATTCAGTTTCTGAATCAGCAGCTTTGGATGCTCACGAAAAAATGTATGGAATAAGGGCTTTGCCTTACTATGATTTTCAAAAAGCTAAATCAATTGTTTCATTTAGTGCTGATTTTCTTGGAGATTGGCAAGGATCGAACTATGACCATGATTATGTTAAGGGAAGAATTCCAAATAGAGGTGTTGATGGAAAGGCATCTATGTCAAAACATATTCAAATCGAGTCTAATCTATCAATTACTGGGTCAAATGCTGATTTAAGAATTCCATTATCAATTAATGATCAAAAGTTATTTTTAGCTCATTTATATGATTCAATTTCAGGAAATAATAGTCAATTAAAAAAATTACCCGAAGCACTAGTAGCTAAGCTTGATTATGTTACAGCTGAATTATTATCAAAAAAATCTGAATCCGTAGTTCTGTGTGGCATTGATGATGTTAATGCTCATTTATTATGTAACCGTATAAATGATATTTTAATGTCTAGCGTTGTAAATAAAAGTAAAGTTTCTTATGTAAGAAATGGAAGTGACTCCAATGTAAATGAAGTTATTGATAATATAATAAATGGAAAAGTCAAAGGTGTTATAATGAGTGGAGTAAATCCATCTTATACCTTACCTAATTCAGATGCTTTTTCAGATGCTTTAAAAACTTTAAACTTTAGTGTTTGCTTCACAATGAGTGCTGATGAAACAAGTGAATATTCATCTCATATTGCAGCAGCTCCTCACATGCTTGAATCTTGGGGAGATTTTGAATTTATGAGTGGTGAGTATAGCCTATGCCAGCCAACAATTAAGCCATTATTTGATACAAAACAATTTGAAGACTGTCTTCTGACTTGGTTAGGATCTGACAAAACTTTTTATGACCAAATAAAGGATAACTGGAACAATAATATTCTAAATTCTACAACTTCATGGAATAGCGCATTACATGATGGTGTTTTTTCTACTGAAAATAATTCATTTAGTAGAAAAAATAATTCAATGAATTTTTCAAATAGTGCTAAGCAAATTTCATCTGGCGATGATAATGGTTTTGATTTGATTTTATACTGTAAAACTGGGATGGGTGACGGTCAGCAAGCAAATAATCCTTGGCTACAAGAATTCCCTGATCCAATAACAAGAGTATCGTGGGATAATTACTTGACTGTATCAAAGTCAGACGCAGATCAGTTAGGTTTAAAAAATTATAATGAAGCCAATGGTGCTCTTAATAGTAATTATGCAATTGTAAATGTTGGTGATAATGAATTGAAAGTTCCAGTTGTAATTCAGCCTGGACAGGCAAAAGGTACTGTTGGACTTTCACTAGGATATGGAAGATCAAAAGGCTTAAAAGATGAAATGAAAACTGGGGTCAATGCATTTTCTTTTTATAATGGGTTTTCTAAAAACCAAAAGGCTCAAATTACGGCTCATTATGAAATTCATGAATTTGCATGTGTTCAGTTACATAACACATTGATGGGAAGAGGTGATATCATTAAAGAAACATCTCTTGAAACATATAATACAAAAGAAAAAGAATATTGGAATGCAATTCCAAAAGTATCTAAGAACCATATTGAAACACCTGTCAACTCTAGAGAAGTTGATATGTGGGAAGAATTTGATAGATCTATAGGCCATCACTTCAATTTATCTATTGACTTAAATGCATGTACTGGTTGTGGCGCATGTGTTATTGCATGTCATGCTGAGAATAACGTTCCTGTTGTTGGTAAAGCAGAGGTCAGAAAATCACGTGATATGCATTGGCTAAGAATTGATAGATACTATTCATCTGAAGAATCATTTAATTCAGATATTGAAAAGAAAGATAACATTTCTGGAATAGGACAATCTCTATCTGTATTTGGTGAGATGGAAGAACCTAGTGAAAATCCTCAGGTAGTATTTCAGCCAGTGATGTGTCAACATTGTAATCACGCTCCATGCGAAACTGTATGTCCAGTTGCTGCTTCATCACATGGAAGACAAGGTCAAAATCATATGGCTTATAACAGATGTGTCGGTACAAGATACTGTGCAAACAACTGTCCTTATAAAGTTCGTAGGTTTAATTGGTTCTTGTATAATAACAATGATGAATTTGATTTTAATATGAATGATGATTTAGGTAAAATGGTACTAAATCCTGATGTTGTTGTTAGATCAAGGGGAGTTATGGAAAAATGTTCATTCTGTATCCAAGGCACTCAGTCTGTTATTTTAAAGGCTAAGAATGAAGGTAGAGAAGTTGAGCCAAATGAATTTAACGATGCAGTGGCTTGTTCAGCTGCATGTTCAACTGGAGCATTAAGTTTTGGAGACATTAATAATGAGAAAAGTGATGTCTATCAAAGAAAACAAGATGACAGAGTTTATCATCTTTTAGAATATGTTGGAACTAAGCCAAACGTATTTTATCACACAAAGATTAGAAACACTGATAAAGATAAAAGTATATAATGGGTCATTACGAAGCACCAATTAGAAAACCTTTAGTTACTGGTAATAAAACTTACCACCAGATCTCTGTTGATGTAGCTAAACCTATTGAGGGTCAAGCTAACAAGCAATGGTGGATTGTGTTTTCTATCTCAATGGTCTTATTTCTATGGGGTGTAGGATGTATGATATATACAATCTCTACAGGAATCGGAGTTTGGGGATTAAATAAAACTGTTGGATGGGCTTGGGACATAACAAACTTTGTATGGTGGATTGGTATCGGACATGCTGGTACCCTTATTTCTGCAGTATTACTTCTTTTCAGACAAAAATGGAGAATGGGTATTAACAGATCAGCTGAGGCTATGACAATATTTTCAGTAATGCAAGCAGGTCTTTTCCCTTTAATACACATGGGAAGACCTTGGTTAGCATACTGGGTCTTACCAATACCAAATCAATTTGGATCATTATGGGTTAATTTTAATTCACCTCTACTCTGGGACGTATTTGCAATCTCAACATATTTAACTGTGTCATTAGTATTCTGGTGGACAGGACTTTTACCAGATTTTGCTATGATAAGAGACAGAGCTATTAAGCCTTTTCAAAAGAAAATATATAGTCTTGTCAGTTTTGGGTGGAGTGGTAGAGCAAAAGATTGGCAGAGGTTTGAAGAAATTTCATTAGTATTAGCAGGTCTTGCTACTCCTCTAGTACTTTCAGTTCACACAATAGTTTCATTTGACTTTGCTACTTCAGTTATACCTGGATGGCATACAACTATATTTCCACCGTATTTTGTAGCTGGTGCAATTTTTTCTGGTTTTGCAATGGTTAATACTTTACTTATTGTTATGCGAAAAGTATGTAATCTTGAGGACTATATTACTTTACAGCACATTGAACTTATGAATATTGTCATCATGATAACTGGATCAATCGTTGGCTGTGCATATATCACTGAGCTATTTATTGCTTGGTATTCAGGAGTTGAATATGAGCAGTATGCTTTCTTGAACAGAGCAACAGGACCATACTGGTGGGCATATTGGGCTATGATGACTTGTAATGTATTTTCTCCACAGTTTATGTGGTTTAAGAAGTTAAGAACTAGTATCGTATTTTCTTTTATCATTTCGATTGTTGTAAATATTGGGATGTGGTTTGAAAGATTTGTGATTATAGTTACGTCTCTTCACAGAGATTATTTACCATCATCATGGACGATGTTTTCACCGTCGTTTGTTGACATTGGAATATTTATAGGAACAATTGGGTTTTTCTTTGTTCTATTTCTTCTTTATGCAAGAACATTCCCTGTTATTGCTCAAGCAGAAGTAAAAACAATTTTAAAATCTTCAGGAGACAATTATAAAAAATTAAGAGATAAAAATGGCAAATAAGTTTATACATGCTATATACGATGACGATGATAAGCTTCTAGATGCTGTAAAGCATTTGAAGAAAGAGGGAGTATATATTGAAGATGTATTTACTCCATTTCCAGTTCATGGACTCGATAAGGCTTTAGGCCTAGCACCTACTAGAATTTCTATTGCAGGATTTATTTATGGTTGTATAGGTTTTGCATTTGCAATTTTTATGATGAATTATATCATGATTGTTGATTGGCCACAAAATATAGGAGGTAAACCTAGCTTTAGCTTTATTGAAAATATGCCAGCATTTGTTCCAATCATGTTTGAGTTAACGGTATTTTTCTCAGCGCATTTAATGGTTATTACGTTTTATCTGAGAAGTAGACTTTGGCCTTTTAAAAAAGCTGAAAATCCTATTCCTGAAACAACAGACGATAAGTTTTTGGTACAGATTCCAGTTAGTGATAATGAAAAAGAAATAAAATCTAAAATTAAAAAGACTGATATTTTAAAAATTGATGTCGTTGAAATAAAAGAATAAAATGAAAAAAATAAATTACATATTTATATTGTTTTCTTTCTTATTAGTTTCATGCTTTGATTCTTCAAAGCCTAATTATCAGTTTTTCCCAAATATGTATGAATCTGTAAGTTATGATACCTATGCAGAATCAAATGCATTTGCAAATGGCATTGAAGCTCAAGATCCAGTTCAAGGAACTATTTCCAGAGGATGGGAGCCTTATGAGTATGAAGATTCTAATGAGGGTTATGAGCTTGCAAAAGTAAATTTAAAATCACCTGTTGAAAAATCAGATGAAAACCTTAAAACAGGTAAAGAATTATATGAAATATATTGTTCAGTTTGTCACGGATCAAAAGGAGATGGACAAGGAATTTTAATGAAAAGAGAAAAGTTCTTAGGAATCCCTAGTTATGCTGATCGAGATATTACAGAGGGAAGCATCTATCATGTTCTAATGTATGGAAGAAATCTTATGGGATCACATGCCTCATTGGTGAATCAAGAAGAAAGATGGCAGATTTCACAATATGTTTTAGAATTAAGAAATGAATTAATTAAATAGTGGTGATGTTTACGTTAACAAATAAAATCAAAACATTTTCAATTGCCTTAATCGTATTAGGTCTATTAGGAATTGCTTATGGTTTTTATAGTGCTCCAAGTACAATCGAAGAAGCTAAAGAAATTGTTGCAAGCTCTCACCATGATGATGGCCACGCATCAAATCATGATGATCACAAAAATGATGATCAACTAGTATCATCTCACGGATTGTATGAATCTGAACTAATATCCAGAGGAGAATATGATCAAATGAGAGCTGAAGAACATACCTCAGAAAATTCAGAAGGTCATGAAATGTCACATGATGAACACGTATTTCATCAATTAGCCAACAGACCTTGGGCTGCAGTTTATGTAGCTGCATTTTTCTTTTTCATGATTTCATTAGGAACTCTAGCTTTTTATGCAATACAACGAGCTGCACAGGCTGGATGGTCTCCATTACTGTTTAGAGTTATGGAAGGAATTACTGGTTATTTACTTCCTGGAGGCTTAATAGTATTGGCTATACTATTGCTTTCTGCTTTACATTTTAACCATATGTTTATTTGGATGGATCCTGAGGTAGTTGAGCATGATGAAATTATTAAAAACAAAAGTGGTTATTTAAATATTCCATTCTTTTTAGCAAGAGGTGTATTCTATTTAGCAGGCTGGTCACTTTACAGATATTTTTCCAGAAAATTTTCAATTGCTCAAGATAAAGCAAACGATAATTCAAACCATATCAAGAACTTTAAAATATCTGCTGGATTCTTAGCATTTTTTATAGTAACAGAGTCAATGATGTCTTGGGATTGGATTATGTCAATCGATCCACATTGGTTTAGTACTTTATTTGGATGGTACGTTTTTGCCAGTATGGTTGTGTCAGCAATTACAGTTATAGCATTGCTAACTATTTTCCTTAAGTCAATGGGTTATTTAGAAAAAGTAAATCATAATCACATGCATGATTTAGCAAAGTTTATGTTTGGCTTTAGTGTATTCTGGTCATATTTATGGTTTTCACAATTTATGCTTATTTGGTATGCAAATATCCCTGAAGAAGTTACATATTTTATAACAAGACTTGAAGATTATCAACTTCCTTTTTTAGGTATGCTAGTAATGAATTTCATTCTTCCTTTTCTAATCTTAATGAACTCTGATTTCAAAAGATTAAACTGGATGATAGTAACGGCTGGTATTATTATTTTGATTGGTCATTATATGGATGTGTTTAATATGATTATGCCTTCAGCTGTAGGGGATCAGTGGTTCTTTGGAATTCCTGAGTTAGGTTCAGTAATGTTTTTTGCAGGCTTGTTTATATATATAGTATTTAGCTCACTCACAAAAGCACCCCTTGAAGCAAGTGGGGATCCTTTCAATAAGGAGAGTGAAAAGTTTGTTTATTAATTTGATGATATAGAAGATGACAATAGTACTTTCAATTTTAGCGGTAACTCTCTTAGCAATTTCTGTTTGGCAGATTACTAAAATTTTTGAAATTTCAAATTTAGGTGCAAAAAAAGATGATTCTCAAGTAGCATCTGAGAAAGATAATGACTTACAGGGAAAATTAATGTTTGCCTTTCTAGTATTTATCTATCTAGTAACGATTTATTCTTTTGTTTCATATACTAAAGTTTTATTACCAGATTCTGCATCCGAACACGGCTATACTTATGATAAGTTAATGCTAATTTCATTTCTTGTTATATTCTTTGTCCAAACAGTTACACAAGCCTTATTACACTACTTTGCATACAAGTATAGAGGAATTAAGGGTAGAAAGGCTTCTTTTATCACCCATAATAATAAGTTAGAGCTTGTCTGGACTGTTATTCCTGCAATTGTGCTATTTGTTTTAATACTTTATGGTATGACAACATGGTCTGATATAATGAATTTTGAGGAAGATGAAGATGCTCTTGTTGTTGAATTATATGCTGCACAGTGGAACTGGAAAGCAAGATATGCAGGAGATGATAATGTTTTAGGAGATGCTAACGTGAGATTTTTAAATGATTTTGATGGAAGAAATTCAGTTGGTATTGATTCATCTGATCCTAATGGTTTAGATGATGTTGTCGTAACTCAAGAGTTTCATCTGCCAGTTAATAGAAAAGTTATATTTAAAATTAGATCCCAAGATGTACTGCATTCTGCCTATATGCCTCACTTTAGAGCTCAAATGAATGCTGTACCTGGAATGATCACGGAGTTCTCATTCACTCCAACAGTAACAACAGCTGAAATGAGATTAAATCCTGAGGTAGTTTCAAAAGTAAACAGGATTAATAAAATAAGATATGATAATAGTCAAGAATTGATTGCAAAAGGAGAAGAAGCATTGGCACCTTATCAATTTGACTATTTACTTCTATGCGCTAAAATATGTGGAGCTTCACATTATAATATGCAAATGAAGCTAGTAGTAGAATCTGAAAAAGATTTTAATAAATGGTTAAATGATCAGAATACATTCTCTGAGATTATACAATAATTAAATAATATGTCAGTATCTGTAAATAACAATGTTGATAATCATGATGATCACCATCATCATAAGGAAACTTTTATAACTAAATGGATATTTAGTCAGGATCATAAAATGATCGCTAAACAATACTTTGTAACAGGTGTAATTGTTATGGGTATTATAGGCGTTTTAATGTCTTTGCTATTTAGAATTCAATTGGCTTGGCCTGAAGAATCTTTTTCGGTTTTTAGTTTCTTTCTAGGTGATAGATGGGCTCCAGATGGTGTCATGGATCCTAATATTTATTTAGCGTTAGTTACCATCCATGGTACTATAATGGTATTTTTTGTTTTGACAGCAGGATTGAGTGGAACTTTTAGTAACCTATTAATTCCTTTACAGATTGGTGCCAGAGATATGGCTTCAGGATTTTTAAATATGATTGCATATTGGTTGTTTTTTATATCTAGTGCAATTATGGTTGCTTCTCTATTTGTTGAAGCAGGGCCTGCAGCAGCAGGTTGGACAATTTATCCTCCGCTAAGTGCTCTTCCACAAACTCAACCAGGTTCTGGTGCAGGAATGACTCTATGGTTAGTTTCTATGGCATTTTTTATTGCATCTTCTTTATTAGGTTCTTTAAATTATATTGTAACTGTACTTAATCTTAGAACAAAGGGTATGAGTATGTTTAGACTTCCTTTAACAATTTGGGCATTCTTTGTTACTGCTATTATTGGTGTAATTTCATTCCCAGTACTTTTATCAGCTGCTTTATTGTTAATAATGGACAGAAGTTTTGGAACATCATTTTTCCTTTCAGATATTTTTATTCAAGGTGAAGTTTTACATTATCAAGGAGGATCTCCTGTATTATTTGAGCACTTATTCTGGTTCCTTGGTCATCCAGAAGTATATATAGTTTTATTACCTGCTCTGGGTATTACATCTGAAATTATAGCAACAAATGCACGTAAACCTATTTTTGGATATAGAGCTATGGTTGCATCTATTTTAGCAATTGCATTTTTATCTACTATAGTATGGGGTCACCATATGTTCGTTACAGGTATGAATCCATTTTTAGGATCTGTATTTACATTTACAACATTATTAATTGCTATTCCTTCTGCTGTAAAAGCATTTAATTATATAGCCACCCTATGGAAAGGTAATTTACAATTAAATCCAGCAATGCTATTTTCTATTGGACTTGTTTCAACATTCATTACTGGTGGTTTAACTGGGATTATTTTAGGTGATAGTGCATTAGATATTAATGTACATGACACATACTTTGTTGTAGCTCACTTCCATTTAGTTATGGGTATTTCTGCATTATATGGTTTATTTGCTGGTGTTTATCATTGGTTCCCAAGATTATATGGTAGAATGATGAATAAGACACTAGGCTATGTTCATTTCTGGATCACAGCTATAGGTGCTTATGGAATATTTTTCCCAATGCATTTTATAGGTATGGCTGGATTACCAAGAAGATATTATACTAATACAGCATTCCCTTATTTTGATGATTTAGCTGATATAAATGTTCTAATTACTGTCTTTGCACTAATTACAGGTTTAGCTCAGCTAATATTCTTATATAATTTTATACATAGTATGTATTTTGGTAAAAAGGCTGAGAAAAACCCATGGAAATCAAATACTCTAGAATGGACTGCTCCAGTTGAACATATTCATGGCAACTGGCCTGGAAAAATTCCCGAAGTACATAGATGGGCGTATGATTATAGTAAGCCAGGCAAGAAAGAAGATTATGTTCCACAATCCACTCCAATTGCAAAAGGAGAAAAGATTACTGAACACTAGTTTCGCTTCACGTCATTTGTACCTCTAATTTAACTTTTGTTTATATTTGAGTATGAACGAAAATCTAGATCCTTCAAATGAAAATTTTTCTAACGAGGATCTTGAAATAGACAAAGCGTTAAGACCTCTTAGTTTTTCAGATTTTCGTGGACAAAATCAAGTAATTGAAAATCTCAAAGTTTTTGTAGAAGCTTCAAATCTCAGATCAGACGCTTTAGATCATACACTCCTACATGGCCCTCCAGGTTTAGGAAAAACAACATTGGCTAATATTTTAGCTAATGAACTTGGTGTCTCTATAAAAGTTTCATCTGGACCTGTGATTGATAAACCGGGAGACTTAGCTGGACTTCTAACAAGTCTTGAACCCAGAGATGTTTTATTTATTGATGAAATTCATAGGCTATCTCCAATTGTAGAAGAATATTTGTATTCAGCTATGGAAGATTTTAAAATTGATATTATGATTGAATCTGGTCCGAATGCTAGATCGGTTCAAATTAATTTAAATCAATTTACTCTGATTGGAGCTACTACTAGATCAGGATTATTAACTGCCCCAATGAGGGCTAGATTTGGAATCAATAACAGATTAGAATACTACGACA
>Ga0255761_10000069_pt1 | contig 89061 bp, 80 predicted proteins | sample 071ome_29_FD_179961 | JGI IMG/M metagenome (GOLD analysis project Ga0255761, IMG submission 179961) | Coastal salt marsh microbial communities from the Groves Creek Marsh, Skidaway Island, Georgia - 071407BT metaG (version 2) | ecosystem: Environmental > Aquatic > Marine > Intertidal zone >... | reverse complement strand
AGGCTAACCATCCTGCCCTGTATCCCTGTATCCCTGTATCCCTGTATCCTTTTTAAAAAGACTTGTGACTCCACTCTTTGTTATACTCCGCGCTTTTGTTCAAACCGCTTTAATTACTGAGCCATATCCACGGGAGATCTATAAATGGCCGAAGAACAACAACCATTGGCACCACCGGTTTCACTGACAGCGTCCAACCATACCGGCGTGCGTATCAAGTCGACTGGAAATGCTAGGCATATCGCCAACAATCATTTCGCCAAGGTGTACACACCCGAGTTTTCCAAGGCTGGTATTGATTACCCCATCATCTTCGTCAAGGACCCGGAGTCAGAAGAGTTTTTTGCTGCCGGTATGTGGGGCCTGGAGCCAAATGAAAATCTCTTCGTTGAAGGAGACAAGTGGGTTGGGGGATACTTCCCCGCGTCAGTTCGCTGCTACCCGTTTGCAGTCCAGCAGGATCCCCAGACGCCGGAACGCCTGTTCATAGGTCTTTATGAAACAGCCGACGTGGTCAACAAGGAAGAAGGTAACCTGATTTTCAACGAAGACGGCACCGAGACTGACTGGATGAAGGAAGTGAAGGAATTCCTTGTGCGTGTTTTCCAGCAGGAAGAGATGACCAAGCAGTTTGTCGCCAAACTCAATGAACTTGAACTTCTGGTGCCACAGGGCCTGACACTGACGACAGCCAATGACGGCAAGAAGCATGATGTCAGTGGCTTCTACGTGGTTGATCGGGAAAAGCTGAATAATCTGGCGGGTGAGGATTTCGAGCACATGCGGACTTCCGGTGCGCTAGAACTGGTTTACCAGCACCTGATGTCACTCGAGGCCATCCAGAAAGTGTTGCGCAAAAAAAATGACCGCGCTCCTTTGGTCAACGAGGAAGCGCCCGCTTCCTGATTCCGGATTGCCGCGGGAAAGTCTTCAGGCTTTCCCGCGGTCTTCTTTTCCATGTTCCGGTGGAAAACCAATACCCCCAAATCCCTGTTAACCATCCTGCTGATGGCTTTGATCCTGTTCACTGTTGCCAGCTGTATACAGGTGCAGAAAGCGGCCGGGTGCAATAATCCGGGGTTGTTCGAATGCAGGGACAGGGTGCCGGGTTCACCGACAGGCCAGGATATCTCCCTGAAGAAGGTCGGTGAATTGCAGAGGCATCAGGATGAATGATGCTGGCCTGCATACCCTGTTCAGGACAAGTCAGCGCAGCCCTTCGTAGACAAATCGGCCGACGGCTTCGGCGGTGGCTTCATCAATGACCGCCGGAAACAGTGCAGGCATCGGGTCGGTGGGGTTCTTCACCTTGTCGATCACCTCTTCGAGGCTCATCCGCGAGGCGATATCCCCGAGACGGTGATCGGCAATGAAATTACCATCGGTACCATGGCAGGATGAACAGACCTGGCTGTAGAGTCTGCGCGCACTGGCTGCACCGTTGTTGGCGGTAGCATCGAAGGAGACAGGTGCTGATTCCGGGTTCAATGTCATGATGACCACGCTGGGCAAGCCGACATCGCCAAAGGCATTTCGGGAAATATTTCCTGAGGCGGCCGCTACATACTGCTTACCGTTGATTTCGTAGGTAATAACGCCGCCAGCCATGGCGCCACCCAGGTCTTCCTGGTGTAGGATGTCGCCACTGGCACTGTCAAAGACATAGAAGTTTCCACCCAGGTCGCCACCAAAAGTGACGCCACCTCGTGTTGGTGTAACAGCGGCAACCACCGGGTAGGGAGAGTGGAACTGCCACTGAATTTCACCACTGACATTGTCCATGGCCGTGATCCAGCCGGAAGACTCGCCTACCGGGGTCATGCCGGCAGGGAAGTCGACGCGTCCAGGGACATGTTCATAATCGCCCAGCATCATCATGAAGCAGATATCCACGGCACCCACAATGAGGTTATTGTTGTTTCTGTCCAGGGCAGGGCCGTTCCATTCAATGCCGCCGGCCAGGCCAGGGCAGACACGCACGGCTTCCCGGGTGGGTTCGGCCGGGGCTTTTTCTATGGTGGTGACCGGTGTCTTGAACACTTCCTGATGGGTGTCCCGATTGACTACGGTGACATAACCGTCCTTACCGCCGATGGCCATGAAGTCCTCACTGCCTACTCGGTACAGGTTGGGCGCGGCAGACAGATCATAGTCTAGCCAATCCCGGGGTGACACCTGGTACCACCAGTTCAGATCACCGCTGGCCGCATCAAGAACAACCACGGAATTGGTAAAGAGGTTGTCTCCCGGGCGGAAGCCCATATCGATATCAGGCCAGGGATTGCCAACGGATACAAAAAGCTCTCCGGTCGCCACATCCAGTGACATTGCCCCCCAGACGCCACCGCCACCGGTTTTGGCGGTTTCGGGACGCTCCCAGGTTTCAGCGCCTATTTCATCGCCCATGGGAATGGTGTTGAAGCGCCAGATTTCTTCGCCGGTTGTGGCATCAAAGGCCAGCACGCGTCCGCGGGCACCCAGGTCACTGCCGGCAATGCCCATGAAGACCCGGTTGCCCCAGGCCAGGGGGGCCGCCGATGTAGCCTCTCCCCGCTCGGCAACGGCGATCTGGTTTTTCCAGAGCAGGTCACCGGTGCGGGCATCCAGGGCAATCAGCCGGCCATCGCAGGTGCCCCTGAAAAGACGGTCGTTATGCAGTGCTACACCCCGGTTGCCACCACCACAGGCATCCCCATCGGGCTGGTAGTCATACTGCCAGTGAACGTTGCAGGTCAGCGCATCCAGCGCGAGGGTCTGGCTGGATGTGGCCACATAGATTACACCGTCGTCCATGACCAGGCCGGAATGAAAAGAGGTAGGGCCATCGACCTGCACGCGGCAGACCTGGCCAAGTTGTGAAGCATTGTCCGGTGTAATCTGGTCCAGGTTGGAGAAACGCTGGCCGGTCAGGTCCTTGTTATAGCTAAGCCATTCACCCCCGGGTGTCTGGGTAAAGGCCTGGGAGGACAGCAGGACGAGTGAGAGGCCGAGGAATTTTTTCATGGAAATAAAGTGTTTCATGGTTTTTTTATTTCTTTTAGGGAATCAGGGATGTTGTTAATACCAGCACTGCACGAAAAAGTTATCCGTCCTTTTCTTCATGATCCGGTTCTTATCTTGTTTGGCAGGACTAAAGATATAGGCAGGTCCGGGCAATGTCTATTACCCGGGATTGCAGTGAATAACAGCCCGTCTGGAGGATGCAGGGCCTAGAGCAGTTCCATATCCGTCAGGAACTGGTTTGACTGGGCAATGGAAGCTTCCATATCGGAAATAAGACTGGAGATGTCTCCCTCGATAGTGACCAGTTCTGACCGTAATGATGCAATGGCCCGGGAATTGAGATTGTGTTTCAGGAAAAGTACCTGATCCCTGAAGGCATTGATAACCGGTGTCATCTTGGCTTCAGCAGAATGCATGGCGCTGATTAGTTGCTGGTAGCGTACACGGGTCTCACGCAGGGTTGTTTCACTGGAGCGGCGCAGATCCTGGTTGGTATACAGATCAAGTTCAGCTCCCCATTCCCTGAAAAGGTCCTCGGACACGGATTCCACCGCGCGAATACGGCTGCTGACGTCATCGGCCCGGCTTTCACTTTCCTCGAATTCGGCTTCCAGTGTTTCGTAAGTACTCTGCAGGTCACCGCCATCGAAGTTCAGCAGGCTGGAGAACTGCTCCAGCGCTGAACTGAACTGTTCCTTGGCTTCTTCCTGGGAGTCGCGGGCTTCCTCCACCCGGTCAACCAGAATGTCCCGTTTATGCACGCCAAACTGCTCCATGGCGCTGTAATAGGCGCTGCTGCAGCCTGCCAGGAAAATCAGGGCACCAACAGTGGCCAGTGACTTCATCCAGCGTTCAGCCATGTTTGGATTCCTTGACGGCCTTGATGAGTTCCTTGTTGCGCTAGTCCGCCAGGTGGCTGTGCACCACAAAAAGGGCATGGACAACGCCAGGTATCCAGAACAGCAGGGTCAGAAAAATACTCAGGAAGCCCTGGATGGGTTTGCCGCACATGAAAACCGCAACGGGGGGCAGCAGGATGGCCAACAGGTAACGCATGATTGAACTCCTCTCTTATACTTCTAGTGCTTTTTTATTCTGTGAAATTATCGATCCGAAAATCCGATTTCCGGATATTTCCAGAGATTGCAAGAAAAAAATCAGAAGCGGATGGTGTATCTGAACTTGATGCTCAGGTCTGAAGTGAGGGCGACAAATTCATTGTCCTTGTCGGTGTCTTCCATGTTGTAGTTCAGTACGATAAAGCCTTCCTGGCCGGCCCGGGGAATCCATTGCAGGCGTGTGTTGATGCCCAGGATTTCCGAGACGTTGTCATACTGCACCAGATTTACCCAGTACAGGTTAGAGGTAAATGCATAGGTGGTGTTCAGCGTGATCAGACGAGTCATGAAATCGCCCTGGGGCAGGGTGATGTCATTCCATTCGTAGCTTGCCTGCATGATGAACTTTTTTGCCTGCCAGCGTACATTGGTGCTTATCTGATGGCGATCGCCGTTATAGTAGCCGCCAATGCCGGTGCCAAAGAAAAAGGAGAGTGGGCGTTGATTGGCGGTTTGGATGCGAAAGCCGCCGCGCTCAAACTCATAGCGTCCCGGCTGAATGACGATTTCCCGACCAGGCTCCCGGTACACGGTAAATGGTGTACGGACGACTTCCTTGTTGCCGGATAATCTGATGCGCATGCTGTCACGGGTATTGTTGTTGGCTTCAAACAGGGTATAGCGGATTCGCTCGGTCTGCAGACCACCATCAATGAAATTGACCCGTTGTGCATCAAAACCGAACTGGATCTGTTGCAGGTAACTGTCCGGGCGAAATTTTGCGTAGCCGATATCAGCGCGGTATTCGCGGATACCGGTATTGTTGACAAAGCCCATGGCCGGGTTGAAGTTGTCCTGGACTTCCTTGATGCCCAGGCCGCCACGCCAGCCCTGGTTGTTCGGTGAACGAATACCCAGCCCCCAGGCTGCATCATCGCCACTGAGTCCCGCTGTTTCTGAACGCATGTACCAGGCATCTCCCTCCACCTGAATGCCGCTGGGCAGTCGGGTGTTCAGATAGCGGAAATCTGCCCCATAGACCCGGTTGTCGGTGTTGGATGTGGGATCACCATCGGTAATGATCATGCCCAGGTTGGACTCTGCCAACACGTTGGCAGAGATGCGGCTGATAAAGAGCGTGCTCGGATCCACGGATCCAAATCCATCCTGCTGGATGGCCAGGGTGCCAATATTCCACCGGCCCACGCGACCACTGATGCGGCCACCATATTCAATATCTACCGGTGTACCTCCGGGGCCCAGGCCAATCTTGCGCGAGAAATAGGGGCGTGCATTTTGTTCGGCCGCGCCACTGCTTGCTGCATTACCGTCATTACCGATATTGCCGAACTGGAACAGGTCCGCATCATTGTTGAAGAAAGCCCGGCGTTCCGGGAAAAACAGGTTGAAGCGATCCAGGTTAACCTGGCGGTTATCTACATCCACTGCTGAGAAATCGGTGTTCACTGTCAATGCTGCATTCAGTGATGGTGTCAGTCGATAAAAAGCATCCAGTGAAGGATTAGTCTGGTCATTGTTGGTGTTCGTGGCAAAATTTTTCTGCTGAACGAGGGCAAGGGACGGAACAATCTCCACCCCCATACCCTGATTCATGTCCCGCATGCCCGTCAGGGTGCCCGCGATACTGGGGTTAAATTGCCGGTTGAAGGAGACCCAGGCCATTTCCTCGTTGCGGCGACGAATCCCCCTGCCAAAGTTGAAGCCCCATTCTTCCGTGGTTGGATCCATGGGCAGGGATTTGAAGGGGATTTCAATTTCCGCAATCCAGCCATTTTCATAGGTGCTGGTCTGGACGTCCCAGATAGTAGACCAGTTGGCATCAAAGGAGCTTATGCTGGTGTAGAGCGCATCATGGCGTACGCCGTTGAGGTTGGTTTCAAACCGATAACCAGTCCTTCTGGTATTGAAGGGGTCAAGTATCACAATAAGGCGGTCGTCAGGACCGAGTCCCTGGCCATGACGTAAAGTCGGTGTGGCAATCAGTTCCGGTTCGCTGTCATCCATGCGGGCAGCGATGTAGATGGCATCTTCCGTATATACGATGCGTACTTCAGTGGGTTCAGAGGTGGGAGTCTGGTCGCCAGGGCGGATCTGGTGAAATTCGGTGATGGTTTCGGCACGCTGCCAGACATCATCATCCAGGATGCCATCAATTACCGGTGCCGTTTCGACACGGACTCCGCGTACTGATTTGTTATCGGCACCGGAGTTGTTCTGTCCGTAAACAGATGGCAACAGGGTGGTCAGGGCTATCAGCAAAATGCCCTTTTTCATCCTGGTCATTTTCTCACTACTCTCAGGGAAACTGCGGTCAGGGAACATGACAAAAACTCCCTGAAATTCAAAGTGTTCAGTATTTCAAAAAAGCAATTTTCGTGCTATGCGGAAGACTCACTTTCATAATGTAATCACATTTATTTTTCCCTGTTAATACGGAGAATTCCCTATGTTCAACAAGCTTATTATTCCTTTCGTCTCAATTGTCCTGACTCTTGTTACCTCCTGTGGGGGGGATTCTTCCAACAGTGTCCCGACGCCCACTGAAACTGGCTCTTAATCCCAGAGTCAGTCCGTCATGGATGGGGCTGAAATTTTCGATCAGGCTGAAGCCCAGGTGGAACAAATCATGGCCGAGGCAGAAACCCGCATTGATGCTGCGGTAGAACAGGCCCAGGAAACAGCTGGGCAGGTTGCCGATGATGCCCGACAGATGGCTAATGACCTTGAAGAGGATGCCAGGGAAGAGGCTGAGGCCCTGGAAGACAACGTTCGTGACCAGCTAAAAAGTTTCGGTAACTGATTTTCAGGGCTCGTCAGCTTTTCTGGCGAGCCACCCACTCCACATGGCGGGAGAGATCACTGTCCTGCCTGAGTTTTTCAAGAGTGTTGAGTTCCCTGGCCAGGGTCATTTCGTCATAAAGGCGATGGATGCCATTGTGGCACTTGCGGCATACAAGTATCCCTTTTGCCAGGATATCTTTTGAATAATGCTTTCTGAAGCGGGTGCGCCGATGCACTTTTCTGGGAATCAGGTGATGAAAGGTCAGGGGTGCCTGGCGCGTGCAAAGACAACACCTGTCAGTCTCCTTTGCCTGTTTCTTGAGTCGGTTCATAGCCGGGATCAGGCAGGGACTTCACTGCTATCATAGGCAAAACATTTTCCTGATGCGTCTGCTGGCACAGTGGCGATTACCTGCGCCATCTGTTCTGCGGCAAACGCGGGTGAAAACAGTTTTCCCGATGGCACTCGCTGTTGGAAGGGCGCAGACAGTGCGCTGTCCACGGTACCAGGATGCAGGCCAATTATCCGGGCATGGCGGTTGCGCCGCCCCGTTTCAACCGCTGCGGTTTTTAGCAGCATGTTCAAAGCCGCCTTTGAGGCGCGATAACTGTACCAGCCACCCAGCCGGTTATCGCTGATACTGCCAACCCGGGCACTGAGCGCTGCAAAAACGCATTTTCTGTCAGTGGGCAGCAAGGGCAGGAAATATTTCATGACCAGGGCAGGCCCTATAGTGTTTACCTGAAAGACTTTCTGTAAATGATCCTGGGTGAGTTGCCGCAGGCTTTTCTCAGGCATTATTTCATCATCATGGAGCAGGCCTGATGCCAATATGACAATTTCCAGGTCGGAAGTAATTCTGGCAGCAGCTTCGGCAATACTGCTTTCTTCTGTTAAATCCAGGTGTACCGTTTCAACAAGTGGGCTGCTGAAATTTTTCTGCTGTCGTGACAGGGCATAGACAGTATGTGTATCTGCCTGTCGGGAGTAATACTCTACAAAGGCAGAGCCTATAGCCCCGGAAGCCCCTATGACCGCTACCCTGTTCATAATAAGGATTTAAGCCGTTCAGCCAGACTGATTGCGCTCAGGTAAGCCCCCTCTACACGGTTATAAAGGCACCAGTCACCACAGGCGGCGAGGCGATGATCAGAGTCCAGCAGGTAATCGGGATCAAGCGGTTGCTCGACCCGGGCAAAGCGCCAGCGCTGGAGCAGTTGTATCGTGGGTTTGGGCAGGCTGTGGCCGGTAATGGTCGCCAACTCATCCAGCATCTGTTCAATGATCCAGTCATTGTCCCTGTCTTCATGTTGTTTTGCCCAGTCGTTGGACGACTGAATAACAAGACAGGGGTTTTCGCCACGACCTGGTTTTGAAGAATTCATCATAATCCACTCAATGCCCATATGCTTGACCCTGGCGGCCTCGAATTTCAGGGGCAGATCAGTGTCATATCCAAGCATAAGTGTGCAACAGGGGCTCATGGCTACCTGCTCCAGTTCACTGTCGGTGACGAGGGTATCTGAAAGATACGGTCTCATCAGGTCCAGAGTCTGGTTGACAGGGGCGGTGCTTATTACCCAGTCGAATGTCTCGGGGACAGGGCCCTGGTCAGTTAGCAGTTGCCAGCGAGAAGGGGTTTCCGGATCCAATGCAAGATCTGTTACCCGCGTTTCAAGCCGGATGTTCATATTCCTACTGATATGTTTGCACAGTGCCGTCATTCGGGGCACGGCGACATAGTGGGGTTCAAACCAGTCTCGCGTATAGGGTTTCTCTCCCGGAGCCAGGGTCAGTACCCTTGGCTTCCATTCGGCGACCAGGCCGTCCTTGATCAGCGGATCAAGAAAGGACTGAAAATAACGGCTGCGAGCTGTGAAGAACTGGGCGCCATGATCAAACTCATGGTCGTCGGTGCGGCGTGTTGCCATCCGGCCGCTGATGCCCCGGGATTTTTCAAAGAGGGCAACTTCTGCAACATCACTGAGTTGTTTTGCCAGGGTCAGGCCAGCCAGGCCGGTGCCAATCACTGCCACCTGTTTCATGACAGTACCGCCGTTACTATCAGACATAGCATGACAATGGCTGTGATCACCATTCTTGTCCTGAGATAGGAGTCGGTAATGACTTTTGCCATGCACAGGGACCTGTCGATGATAAGCATCACCGCCAATACAGGAATCAGGAAAAAAAGAAAGCCGGTAACGGGGAGGATCAGCCAGCTTAACCAGATGAGCACAGCAATAATATTACTGGATATAAAGAGATTGATGGGCATTGATCCCAGAGACAGTTGCTGTCCCCAGTGAATCCCTGTCAGGAAAGTCGCAATCACCAGGGCATATATGGCAACGGCATGGCTGATGTCACCAAGTAATGGCAGGAAACGAACCCCGGCAATCAATGCCAGCGTACCGGCAATGAATGGCAGCGCCCCGGCTAGTATCAGCTGCCCTGGCAGTCCCTGTGGATTTGGTGCATTCATGGAGACAATCAACTTTTGTATTCGCCTTTTATACTATTTCTGGACAGTGGCAGATCACCGGAGCAGGCGGAATGATCCTGTCCATGAAGATCATCGTAGGAACTCATATTACCCGGAAACTGCTTGGCCAATGCCACATAAAAAACCAAACCTGCCAGAAAAAGTCTGCCAGTGCTGCCAGCGTCCTTTTGCATGGCGCCGGAAATGGTCACGTTGCTGGGAAAAGGTCCGATACTGTAGTGAACGCTGTAAGCGAACAGCAAAAAGTATGAGCAGGCCCAATCAGTGTGCAGCAGCCAGCGTGGAGGACGAATTCTGATCAGACGCCCTGTTGCTCAAGCCAAAGAGTAAGCTGGTTCAGGGGCAGGGCGCCCGCGACGCGAGCTTCTTCCCTGCCATTTTTAAACAGGATCAAGGTCGGTATGGAGCGGATGTTCCACTGACCCGCCAGCACTTCATTTTCTTCCGTATTGAATTTGGCAAAACGCAGGACAGGCTCCATCTGTTTGGCTGCGGCTTCAAAGATCGGAGCAAAGCTTTTACAGGGACCGCACCAGGAAGCCCAGCAATCCACGAGAACCGGGATATCCGTGTTGATGAGGACCTTGTCTACATGGGTACCTGAGAGTTCCATGGGTTTGCCGCAGAACAGGGGATTTTTGCATTTACCACAGCGGGGATGGTCCTGGAGTCTCTCCGCGGGTATACGGTTGGTAGCCAGGCAGGCCGGACAGGAAATGTTCAGGGTGGACATGAGGAATCCCGGTTGAAATATATGGATGAGAATTTTACAGGAGAAAGGAGTCGGGCGATAAAGGAATAACAGGAAAAGGTATAAAGCAGGGGTTGAGAAATGGAAACCTTGCAGGGATACAGGAAAACAGGAGTACAGCGATACAAGGCAGGCAATTCGGATAGATACTGACAGCGTATGCAGGTCGGCAAAAAACCCAGGGACTGTTGTCTGATTATGATACGCACTGCAGGATTCAGGTCTTCCTTGATGAGAGGGTACCCGTCCCGGAGGCTGGTTTGTTAGGCCAGATCCATTATTCCTCTTGAAGAGTTTCCATTTTATTGCCCAATTTTGTGGCTGTAATTTCCTTATCCGGTCAGTAGAATCGCGCTATTGCAGGCATCTGCGAGGGGGGATGCGTCAGGTGAAGATATTTCAATGTGGTATGTTGTTGCTGGCACTGGCTTTTGGGCAGACTCTGGTTGCCCAGACGAGTGTGCCCAGGCCTGACAGCAATGAACCGGATACGCGACCGGCACCGCGCAATGCCCAGGGACGAGTGATTCTCGGTGCGCCTCCAGGGGAGGAAATGGGAGCCTGGGATGGTTTCGGGTCTCGCCCCATGATCATTGATTACGATATCGTTCCCGAAGGCTCTATTGTGGCGGATACACCTTACGAGCAACTGGTGAATGATACTGACCGTCCCTTCGACAAGATTGATCTCACCGATGTTCCCTTTCAGCCCTGGGCGTGGAGTCTATACCAGCAGCGCACCCGTACCCGTTTCGAACCCTATACCCGTTGCAAACCCTCCGCTGGCCCCCGGGCCGTGGCTACCGCTTACGGTACCCAGTTCGTTGAATTTGAGGACATGCAGCGCATCTATATGTTTCCGGTGGGAGGCCCACGTCATTTCCGGGTTATTTATATGGATGGTCGCAGTCATCCAGACAAACCCAAACCTTCCTATCACGGGCACTCCATTGGCCACTGGGAAGGCGATACGCTGGTAGTTGATACGGTCGGGTTTAACGAGAAAATGTGGATCGATGCAGAAGGGTCTCCCCATACCGATCAGTTGCACATGATTGAGCGTTTTACCCGCGAAACCTACAACACGCTGAAATATGAAGTGACCATCGATGATCCCGGTGCCTATACGCAAAGCTGGAGCAGTGGCTTTGTCATGCCCTGGCGTCCCGGCGAGGCCTTCGAGTTTGTCTGCCAGGATGCCAACATGGCCTTCGAACTAATGACCGGCACTGAATATGACAGTATTGATCGCAGCCACCTGATTTTCCCATGATTATTCCCAAGTCTCTGAAAACAGTGTTTAACAGCAGGGTCGCCGGCCTTGCTCTTTGCCTTGCCAGTATGTTTCATTACGGCCACCTGCATGCCCATCATGGGGCGATTACCAAGTTCGATACCCGGCAGGATATTTCGCTGGATGGGCGTGTCACCAGGGTCGACTGGGCCAACCCCCATGCGCACATATTCATGGTTACGGAAGCCGGTGAACAATGGTATGTGGAGCTGGAAAGCCCGGTGATTCTGGAATGGAATGGCTGGAGTGAGGAAACCTTGCCCCCTGGCAGCCTGATTCATGTGGAAGGCTTTCCTGCACGAGATGGCAGTCCGCAGGTCTGGGGTGATGTGGTTTTACTGGATGGTGAGAATATTTTTCAGGGCGATACGGATGCGTTGACCCTGGCAAGGAGCGAAAACCAGGATCGCCTGGTTCCCCGCTGGCCTGATGGCACCCCAAGACTGGGTGCTGCTCCCGGAGAAGAAGGTTACTGGGTGCCCTCTACCACGGTGATGGTTGAACAGGGCAGGGATATTGCGATGTCAGCCAATGGTCACCTGGTCAATATCGAGGACGCACCCGATGTGGCACCGCTAAAAGAATGGGCACTCAGGCTGTATGAGTTTCGGCAACGTAACTTCCTGAGCGCAGATCCTTCTTTTGTGGAATGTCGTCCCCCTGCAGGTCCCCGTAAGTGGCAGGCGTCTTTTGGCCTTCAGCTGCTGGAGGACAGACAGTGGCAGCGTATTTTTGTTGTGGCTGGTGGCGGTAACCAGGACTGGCATCTTATCTATACCGATGGACGGGGTATCAATACCGGCTTCCCGGTAGACAACGACAACATCCTGTATTACGGCCGAAATGTGGCCGCATGGGAAGGGGACACCCTGGTCATTCAGTCAGAGGGCTATAATGAAAAGTTCTGGCTGACCGGTGGCTTGCCCCACACGTCGATGATGAAAGTCTCAGAACGTCTGACCCGTACGGATTTCAATACCATGAGGTATGAGGCGACTATTGATGATCCGGGTGCCTACACGCGACCCTGGTCGGTGGCGTGGGAGCTTGTCTGGCGTGAGGGCAGTGATCCGCCGGAGTATTACTGCCAGGATAACAGGTTGTAGAAAAGGTAAAGGGGTAAGACGATAAAAGAAAAAAAGGATAAATGGATATAAGTTAGACGATTCAGGTGAGGAATCGATACGGGGATACAGGGATACATGACAAGCCTTTCAGTTAAAGATGATTATTGCAGGTTGGCAAAGACCCACAGGTCGTGCCCCAATAACCAGCAAGAGATATAAGAACAGATATAAGAACAGATATAAGTGCAGAGAAGTTGATTAATGCTCTGGCACGACTATGCTCTTTTAGCTTTTAGCTTTTAGCTTTTAGCTTTTAGCTTTTAGCTTTTAGCTTTTAGCTTTTGGCCCTCAGCCACTCCCTCTTTACCCGGCGCTGAAAACCTGACAAGCTTGCCGCCTCCAATTTGACCGAAAAATTCACCTCGACAGACAAGAGCCAACCCAGATGCCCGACACTCAAGATACTCAGAAAAACCGGTTTCCTTCCTTTAAACTTTCCGCATTGGCCTGTGCAGTATTGCTGACCCAGTCCTGTGCTACGACCGGTGGTTCGAGTGATGAGTTTGTCAGTGTGGGTCGCGGTGCGCCACTAGCCTATGAACTCACACCTCTGGAAATGGGACGTGGTCCCGACAACTCTTTTGGCTTGCCAGTGAATATCGGAGACATCCTTCGTGGGGATAATGTTGTCGGCCCATTGCTTTTTGATAACACGGGATTTTTGGGGTTTCTTGGAGATATCAATATCACCACCGCTCAAAATGGCGGTGTACCTGAAGGTATCGAGCCTTTGCCGATAGACATGTTTACAACAAAGGATTTTTACCAGGACCAGGAATACTGGAGTGATCCGCGATATTTTCGCTGTAACTCCAGCCTGGGCATTGAGCAGCAGCGTGTGGCGACGCCCATGAGTGCAGCGACTATTGGCGATAACCCACCTTTAACCGCTGCCTGGGGGCATTGCGATCGTGACTACCCCCGCGAGGCGATAGTCAGTCCCTATGATTTTGATAGCGCCGAAGATCATTACAAGGCCCTGCTGGCCGAAGCGGAAGCCAGGGGTGGTCCGGATAATTATGATTATTCCACCGTCCCCGGTGAATGGTCAGGACATTACAACCCTCAAAATTTCCAGCTGCTGTTCGGTAACTGGTACGGCATGATGTTCAGCCAGGTGTCCACCATTCTGTCCCTGCTGACAGAAGAGTACCAGACCCGTTATGTGCAGCAGAACTATCACCAGGTGGTCACTGCAGCACCACAGTGGTCGGCGCAATACTGCTGGCCGGAAGGTTTCATGCGTCGCTGGCACTGGGCAGCCACCACGGGCCACTCGGTTATCGTGACACCTGATATTGTCAGCATCATGACGTCCCAGGCGGACAACTTCATCACCAATGTCTATATTGATCGTGAATTTGATATGGAAGGAACGGTACCCAAGCTGGGAGCGGATGTGCCACGCTGGTATGGGGAGACTATCGGATTCTGGGATGGCGATGCACTGATTACCTGGACATCCAACATACAGGGCTGGATGTCTCACAGTGCATTTGAGTTTTCCAACAAGATGCAGACAGTAGAAATCTATTCTGCCAACTATGATGAAGACGGTAACTTCATCGGCCTTCATCACGAAGCGATTTTTTATGATGAAGATGCCCTTGTGGAGCCGGTGCGAATTATCCGTGATATGGAAAAAACCAGTGAATTCTCCGAAGGTGATCCCTTCGTTTTCAATGAATGTCTACAGACCATCTATCCGGTAGATGGGCGCGGCGCCACTGTGCCTCCCGGTAACATAATCGAATTCCTGGTCCCTGACTGGTATGACCGTCCCTGGGCGCAGATCTGGGAAAGATACTTTGAGCAGGATATGGAGAAGCCGGGGCTTTCTGAGGATATATTCAGTTTTGACTGAGGAAAGCGCCGAGGTCGAAGAGAAAAATTTTTTCAATAAAAGGATATCAGGCAAGCAGTTCAGGAAAGGCATGGATGCAGGAGACAGGAGGCAGGATTCAGGATGCAAGAGGAAACAGCGAATTTAATCGAGGCGTCAGATTAATCGAACTTTAAACGTTAATGGTAAGCCTGAATAAAAAACCTTGACGGGGAATTTCAGGCGAACCATCCTGCCCTTTATCCCTTTATCCCTTTATCCCTTTATCCCTTTATCCCTTTATCCCTTTATCCCTTTATCCCTTTATCCCTTATTACCCGAACGTTATAACCACCCCCAGTTCTGTTCTGTCCGCCACGCCTTGAAAGCCTTCCCTGACTTCATCCAGTGTGGGTCGTGAGGTAATTAGGGCTCCAATGTCCACCTGTCCTTTTTCCATGGCAATAATGAAGCGCGAGGTATCGCGCATTACATTCATGCCCGCCATCTGTCCTCCAAAGCAGCGTTTACCTGAAAGGGAAAACAGCGTAGCCGGAAAAGAGACATCGCCTTCATAGGCGCCCAGTGTGACCAGGCTGCCACCGGGAGCAGTGACCTCCCATGACTGGCGTAGGGCAAGAATTCCTGTGGGATCCGGGCCCGGTTCCACTTTTGGGACATAGCGGTCGAGTCCAGAGCATTCAATGACCAGGTCTGCGCCGCGCATGTCGATGAAGCCTCCGCCACGATACTGCCCGCCGGCATCAATACGTTCCGAGCGATTGGCACACAGGGTACGAATGTTTTCTACCAGGTTATCTGTATCGTCGTTGGGATCAATCACCGTAGTGGCACCAAACTGTCGTGCCAGTTCCCGGCGATAAGCGGCAGGCTCCACGACAATGATCTGTCCGGCAGCCTGGGCTTTGGCCCCCTGAACAGCGGCCAGTCCAATTGGACCGGCACCAAAAATCACCACATTCTGACCTATCTGGACAGGGTCATAGACACTGGTGGCGGCTATGCCCACAGCTCCTGTGTCACCAAGCATGGCTATCTGGTCATCAGGGATGTCTGAAAAAACCGGAATACAGTATTCCTCGTAAGCGACGATAATTTCACTCAGACCACCGATGACGGCGGCTTCAATGACACCGGTTCCATCAGCCATGCTGGCAATGGGTTCATTGGGTACCGCTCCGGGTGCCAGATAATTGCACCATTCGGGGCAGCCACTGAGACACTGATGGCAAACCCCGCACCAGGGAGTACCTGAAACCAGGACCCTGTCACCAGGTTGCACACGGCGCACTTTTGAGCCAACGGCTTCCACGATGCCCATGCCTGAATGGTTCGGAATGATGGGACGTTCCTGGTTACGGTTTCCCAGGACACTGGTCGTGACGGTATAGCAGGCACAGGAACCCAGATTGCGCACAAGAACCTGTGTGTCATCGATATCGCGCAGCCGCAGATCCATTACCTCGCCTTCGGTACCATGACGAACAAAGGCACGAAAAGGCATACCGGCAACACTGCCCGTATTGATTGCTGCTGCGCCGCCTTGCTGGGCCATGACGCCACTGGCAAGCGTAGCCGCGGCCGTCGCGCTGCCGACAAGCATGGAGCGGCGCCCCGGGCTGGCAGGGTGCTGGACGCCTTTACTTTTACCGGGTTGAGCTTTGGAATTGTTGTTCTTTTTCATACCCCCTCCACATGTATTAACCACCGAGCATAATGTACGAATACAGGTAAGGTCCACATCAGGTGACAAGTATTAATCCGGGATGCTTTCCGAATCCCGGGAGATTAGTATTCAGACCCGAAGGATTAATGCTGTTAACTACTCGTAATCTGACAGGGGAGGGCAGGAGCAGACCAGGTGTCTGTCTCCATAGACCTGATCTATGCGCCCCACTGGCGGCCAGTATTTATTGTCTACCAGCCCTTCCATGGGATAGGCTGCCTGTTCACGGCTATAGGCATGTTCCCACTGTCCGGCAATCAATTTTGCAGCAGTATGGGGAGCATGGCGCAGTGGACTTTCCTCTGCCGCGATCTCTCCCTTCTCAACAGCATGTATTTCTTCCCGGATACATTTCATGGCGGCAATGAACCGATTGATCTCCTGCAGGGATTCGCTTTCTGTAGGCTCAATCATCAGGGTTCCCGCAACCGGGAAGGACATGGTAGGTGCATGAAAACCGAAATCGATGAGCCGTTTGGCGACGTCTTCCACCGTAATACCGGCTTCCTTCAGGGGCCTCAGGTCAATGATGCATTCATGGGCCACGGTACCATTTCGACCGGTGTACAGAATGGGATAGTCATCCCCAAGTCTGTGGGCCAGATAATTGGCATTCAGAATCGCCACCTCTGTTGCCTCTCTGAGTCCCTGTGCACCCATCATTTTCAGGTACATCCAGGTTATCGGCAGAATTCCGGCACTACCATAGGGTGCTGAAGCGATGGCCCCTTCCTGTCGTTCCAATCTGGCATGCCCGGGCAGGAAAGGCGCGAGGTGTTTGAGCGCGCCTACAGGCCCGACTCCCGGTCCACCTCCACCATGGGGGATGCAGAAGGTTTTGTGCAGATTCAGGTGGCTGACATCCCCGCCGATGCTACCGGGTTCGACATGGCCAACCATGGCATTAAGATTGGCACCGTCGATGTATACCTGGCCACCATGTTCATGCACGATGTCGCAGACCTCTCTAACGCGGGCCTCGAATACTCCATGGGTCGAGGGGTAGGTAATCATTATGGCTGCTAGGTTATTGCTGTATTTTTCTGCCTTCTCCCTGAGGTCGCTGACGTCCACATTGCCGTCCTTGTCGCAGGCCACCACTACAACCTGCATGCCACACATCTGGGCTGAGGCCGGGTTTGTTCCATGGGCAGAGGAAGGGATGAGGCAGATATGACGATGGCCTTCTCCCCGGGAGTGGTGATAACCCCGGATCGCCAGCAGGCCTGAAAACTCGCCCTGGGAGCCGGCGTTGGGTTGTAGTGAAATGGCATCATAGCCAGTAATTCTGCAGAGCATATCTTCCAGTTCGCTGATCATGTCATGATAGCCAGCAGCCTGTTCATCAGGGACGAATGGATGAATGGTGCAGAATTCGGGCCAGGTAACCGGCAGCATCTCCGAGGCAGCATTGAGTTTCATTGTGCATGAACCCAGGGGAATCATAGCCCGATCCAGGGCAATGTCCCGGTCAGCCAGTTTGCGGAGATACCGCATCATTTCTGTTTCGGAATGATAGGTATTGAAAACCTCTTGAGTTAACACCTGTTCTTTTCGTAACAGGGATTCTGGAATCGGGGAGTCTGTTTCGGGAGGCGCTGTTTTATGATTGAACAGGCTGAGCAGAACAAGCAGGTCTTCTTCAGTAGTGGTTTCGTCCAGGGAAATGCCCAGAGTCTTATTGTCTATTTCCCGCAAGTTGATTTTCTGCTCGCGTGCTTTCTGGTGAATTGAGGCCGTTTGTTCACCCGTGGCGATGGTCAGCGTATCGAAATAGCATGATGTCAGTAATGTATATCCTGCGGCCTCTATGCCTGCCGCGAGGCGACAGGTCAGTTGATGAACCCGCTGGGCAATACACCTGAGCCCCTTCGGTCCATGGTATACAGCATACATCCCGGCTATGACAGCAAGTAATACCTGGGCTGTGCAGATATTGCTCGTGGCTTTTTCCCGACGGATATGCTGTTCCCTTGTCTGGAGGGCAAGACGGTGAGCCGGATTGCCCTGGACATCGATGGATGTCCCAACCAGGCGGCCGGGCAAAGAGCGTTTGTAGTCTTGATGGCAGGCCATATAGGCTGCATGGGGACCACCAAACCCCATGGGTACACCGAAGCGCTGGGTTGAGCCGATGGCGACATCAGCGCCCATGGATGCCGGGGATCTGAGCAACAGCAGGCTCAGTATGTCTGCTGCCATCGTAACCAGGGCTCCCCTGTCATTGAGCTGATTGATCAGATCCGTAAAGTCCCTGACTTCGCCACTGGCACCTGGATACTGCAGCAGTACACCAAAGCAGTCATGTTCCAGGGCTTCTTCAGGTTTGCCGAAAACCAGTTGGTAATCTGCGGCCACTGCCCGTGTTTCAAGTACATTGATGGTTTGTGGAAAGCAGTCCTGGTCAACGAAAAAGACATCCCCTTCAGCCTTGCTCATGCGTCGGCATAGCGCCATGGCTTCTGCAGCTGCAGAGCCTTCATCCAGCAGTGATGCGTTGGCGATATCAAGTCCTGTCAGATCACAGACCATGGTCTGGAAATTCAGCAATGCCTCCAGTCTCCCCTGGGATATTTCCGGTTGATACGGCGTATAGGCGGTATACCAGGCAGGATTTTCAAGGAGGTTTCTCTGTATCACACCGGGAGTGTGACAGTTGTAATATCCCTGACCGATCCATGACTGATAGATACTGTTTTTGTCTGCCAGTTTTCGCAAGGCCGCAAGAGTTGAGGGTTCACTGGCAGGATCACCAAGATCCAGGGGGTGCTCCTGTGCAATGGCTTCCGGAATCACTTGAGCAATGAAGGCTTCCATACTGCTGTAGCCAAGAGCCTCCAGCATATTTGCCTTTTCATCCTCATTCGGGCCGATATGACGGGAAATAAAATCAAATTTGTCTGTCAACTGCGTCATGACTACTGACTCCCAAAGACTTTTCGCTTAGCGTACATAACGATGTTTAACAAAAGGCATGGTTGTCACGGTAACAGGCAGGGCCTTGTTCCTGACCAACGCTTTCAATTCCGTGCCCGGTGAAGCATGCTGTGCATTTAGGTATCCCATGGCAACCGGTGCACCGATGCTTGGTCCATAACTGCCACTGGTGACAATACCGGCGACTTCTCCATCGGCATCCACAAGTTCAGTGCCTTCTCTCACGGGTGCCTTGCCATTGACCAGTAAGCCGGTTCGTTTCCTGGACGGGGGCTCATCGAGCTCTGCCAGAATCAATTCCGCGCCGGGGAAGCCTGCCGGACGATCACCATTGTTTCTTCGTGAGGGACTGATACTCCACTGTAATCCGGCGGATACCGGCGTGGTGGCATCATCAATATCATGCCCGTAAAGACAGAGTCCGGCTTCCAGTCTCAAGGTGTCACGTGCACCAAGCCCTACGGGTTGGACTCCGGAGTTTTCAAGAAGTTTTCGACAGAATGCTTCCGCCATAGAGGCAGGTAGTGAAATCTCGAAACCATCTTCACCGGTATAGCCGGAGCGCGTAAGGATAATGTCATGACCTTCAAGGTCCGTCTGCATGCCGGTCATGAACTGTAATGTGTCACACCCGGGTACAGGGCCCACCAGGGCGTTAGCTGATGCAGGACCCTGCAGGGCGATCAATGCACGACTTTCCAGATGCTCAATGGCTACATTGTTGAGCTGGCCTTGCAGCCAGGCCATGTCGGCATCCTTGCAGGCGGCATTCACCACCAGGAGAAAGGACTCCTCATCCAAACGGAGAATCATCAAGTCATCCCTTATTCCTCCCTCATCATTGGTGAGCAAAGCGTAGGTCTGTCTGTTGACAGGCAGATTGACCAGATCTACAGGTAACAGAGCTTCAAGGGCATGCGCCGCCTGACTGCCCGTCACCAGAATCTGTCCCATGTGGGAAACATCAAAAAATCCTGCCGAAGCACGGGTATGCAGGTGTTCGGCTTTTACGCCTTCATACTGAACAGGCATGCTGTATCCGGCAAAGGGCACCATACGGGCCCCCAGTTCTTCATGCAGGCTGTGCAGGGGTGTTTGCTTGAGTATGTCGTTCGAAGAGTTTGTCATAGGCTGGCAAATTCGTCCTGAATGTTGGAAATAACTTTGGGAGCAGGGGCTATGTAATTGGAGTAACAGGGTCCTGGTAGAAGTGAAGTGCCGATTATCGGTCTGCAGGCATACAAATTCACCTGATAATTAAGTATGTTAGTGGTTTGTCTGAGCATAATAACAGTACAGTTTCGTAACTTTATAATTTTGGACCATTGCCCTGGATCAATGGGCAGTACTTTTGCATGGATATTTTTTTATTCGCATAAATACAGGAGAACACAATGAGTGAAGATGCATACAAGGCAGGCAGGGATATTGCTGTCAAAATGTGGGGCGAAGAGGTGGCCGCCGCTCGTGAAAGCAAGGCAACGGATTTTAATCGCCCGTTTGAGGATCTGGTCACCAAGTACTGCTTTGGTGAAGTATGGGCAGAGAATACACTGGATCCGAAAATGCGCAGTATGCTGACCCTGGCCGTACTGACAGCTCTGACCAAACCCAACCAGTTGAAAGTCCATGTAAGGGGCGCTATCGCCAATGGTGTGAGTGTGGAGGAAATCCGGGCTATCCTGATACACAGCGCTGTTTATTCCGGTGTGCCAGCTGGCGTGGAAGCATTCAATGCGGCCAGGGAAGTGCTTGGAGACATGGGCCTGGATGCTGGTTAAGTCGTTAGTTAAGGTTTTTTAGGATCTATTTTTTGAGGAAGCAACATTGAGTAATTTGAACGATATAAAGGTGGGTTTTATCGGTATTGGAAACATGGGCTGGCCCATGGCCCTGAACCTGCACAAGGCCGGCTATAACCTGACGGTGTTTGATATGGATAAGGCCCGGGCTGAAAAATTCGCCGCAGACAATGGCGGTCTTTCCGCCGCCAGTCTTTCAGAACTGGGGGATATGGACTTTGTTATCACCATGCTACCTAACGGGCATGTGGTGCGTGAGGTATTATTGGAAACAGAGGATGGTGCGTTTATACAGAATGCCAGACCTGGCTGTATCGTGATCGACATGAGCTCTGCAGAACCGACCGGTACTCGCCAGCTTGCTACTGATCTGGCAGAAAAACAGGTTACGCTGATCGATGCACCGGTGTCAGGAGGTGTTGCCAGGGCTGAACTTGGCACACTGGCCATCATGATCGGTGCGGAAGATGCGAAGGCCCTGGAGAAGGCCCGTCCCCTGTTACAGGTGATGGGAGAGCTACTCTTTGAAACAGGCGGCATCGGTTCGGGACACGCCACCAAGGCGCTGAATAACCTGATAGCGGCTACCAGTTTTGTGGCGACCTCTGAGGCCATGCTTGCGGCCAGGCGTTTCGGTCTCGACCTGACCACGTTCAACAGTGTCGTCAATGTTTCAACCGGGCATAACTTCATGACGGACAAGGTAATGAAAGATCACGTGATCGACGGTAAGTATGCCACCGGCTTTGCCATGGGACTTCTGGTCAAGGATGTCGGTATTGCCAATGACCTGTGTGATGCTGTGAATATGGAAGCACCCCTGTCAAGAATGGTGCTCAAGCGCTGGCAGGAAGCTCTCGAGCAGAAAGAGTTCAGTGCTGATAACACTGAAGCCATTATGGTCTGGGATGACATGGAAAATCGCTGAACATTTATTGGCTGATTCAGACTAATGGATAAACTGAATTTATAGAGTCGGCTAGCAATAATATTTGTCACTATCTTTCTGTTCGGCATTGGTTCTGTAGTGTTCAGGTCAATCCAGCTGGGCAAACAGCAAGTCATGGAAGAAGTGACAGATGTGTCCGCTCTGGTCGGCAGGATGTTTACCATTGCGGAAATCGGCGGCAAGTCTCCGTTCAGCCCCGATACCGAAGAAGCGTTTTTCCGGGAACTGGTCTTGCTGGAGGACGTCCAGCAAATTGATATTCGCATTCTGTCCAGGAATGCAGAATATCCGGAGGTCAATGAGTCTGTCCGTGATGCTATTGATGCACCGTGGTGGTTTGTTGATCTGGTATACCCGGATACATTAAATGAAATCCGAATCTTTGTTCTAGGTAATGGTGACGTTGTCACTATATACCCGGATCCCGGTAATGATATTGAGAAGGCCTGGCTTGAAACAAGGAGCAGACTGCTGTTCAGTGCCATTTTCTTTTTATTGACGTTTGCTGTCGGCCTGTTTTTCCTGCGTCGCTGGATAAAACCAATCGAGGTCATCAAGAATGTACTGGACAATGTTGAATATGGTGATTTCAGTCGCCGAATTCCCCGTTTTTCACTTCCCGAGCTTCGTGAAATCAGCGATAAGATCAATAATCTGACAACATGGCTTGGCGCCAGTAAAACAGAGAATGAAAGATTGACGAGAAAATCGATTACTGTGCAGGAAAAAGAAAGGCGGTACCTGGCCCAGGAACTGCATGATAGTCTTGGCCGGGCCGTCAGTGCGATCAAGGCAATAGCCGTGTCGATTGAGGAGAGGGCTTGTGAAAAGGATTCTGTCAGCGCCAGCAGTGCCAGGAATATCGAGGAAATCGCAGATAGCGCCTATTCCAGTGTACGCAAGCTCATGACTTCGCTCAGGCCTTCCATTCTTGATGAACTTGGACTGGTGGCTGCACTTAACCATATGGTGGACGACTGGAACACACACCATGAAGATACTTTCTGCCGTTTCAGGATCGAGGGAAATTACGATAATCTGCAGGAAGATGTTCAGATCAATGTATACCGCATTGTCCAGTAAGCCCTGACCAATATTTCCAAATATGCCAGGGCTGAAAATGTAACTATTGCCATGAGTGGTAACGAAATCATCAGCCTGTTGATTATGGATGATGGTGTAGGATTTTCCCTGAATGAAGTGTCGCGGAGTATGGGCCTGACAGGAATCCGTGATCGTGTAACGTTATTGCGTGGAGAACTGGAGATTTCAAGCAGGCCCGGAAAGGGGGTATCGATTCAGATAGAATTTCCCAGAGTGAACTACTTCAGGAGGAGGTCGGGTGACAGATAAAATACTGAAAATTATCCTTGTGGATGACCATGCGATTGTCAGGATGGGATACAAGCTGCTCCTGCAGAATGATCCGGAGATTGAAGTCATTGCCTAATTTGGAAGTGGTGAGGAAGCCAATCAAAAAGCACGTGAACTGAATCCGGACATCATTGTGATGGATCTTTCCATGCCAGATATGGGAGGGCTTGAAGCTATTCGTCGCATCAAGGCAAAGAACCCGGAGATCAAGGTGCTGGTATTTAACATATATGACAATGTCTCTTTCGTGGAGCATGCAATGAATGCGGGCGCCTCTGGCTATATCACCAAGAACAACGCGCCAAATATCCTTGTTTAGGCTGTCAGGACAACCGCAGCAGGGGATACTTATATTGAGCCTTCACTGGAAAGTGAAATGAATGTTCAACATCAGTTAGGCAAGGGATCTGCTTTGTCGAATTTGTCCCATCAGGAATTCCAGATTTTTTGCCTTTTCGCAGAAGGGCTAAATGCCAGTGATATCGCCTATGACCTTTCGCTTAGTGTAAAAACAGTGGCCAATTACCAGACGCAAATAAAAGAAAAGTTGGGGGCAAGCAGTAACACGGATCTGGTGAAGCTGGCGATATCGAACGAGATTATCAAGGTTTAAAAGACGAAAAAAGGATAAAGGGATAAAAGGAAAAAGGGTGTGCGGTTCAGGTAAAGCATCGATACACGGATACAAGGCAAGCGATTCAGGTAAAATCGATAAAGGATAAAAGATAAAGGTCCAGATTGCAGTAGGCCGGAAGAGGTCCGCAGGACCGTCATACGGCGCCAAGACATTCGCGGCTAAAGCCGCGAACAATCTCAGAAAAAGCAAAACATGGTAGGAAGCGGCTTTAGCCGCGAAAAAAAACCTTGACGGAAAAATTCAGGCGAAGGATCCTGCCTTTTTGCCTTTTTGCCTTTTTGCCTTTTTGCCTTTTTGCCTTTTTGCCTTTTTGCCTTTTATCCGAATGGATGTGTCAGAATAATTGTCTCATCCCTGTCCGGCCCCGTTGAAATGATATCCACCGGTGCCTCGATTTTCTCTTCTATGAAACGAATATAATTGCGAGCATTTTCCGGCAGCTCTTCAAGGGTTCTGGCACCGTAAGTGGATTCTGACCAACCTGGCAGTTCTTCGTATATCGGCTCAAGACTATCGTAACTGTCAAAGTTCATCAGGGTAGACATGGCATTTGTATCGACGCCTTTGTAGCCTGTACATACCTTGACCGTTTTCAGCCCATCAAGCACATCCAGTTTGGTCAGACAGATGCCTGAAACCGAATTGATTCGAATTGACATTTTCAGGATGACGGCATCAAACCAGCCGCAACGGCGATTACGCCCGGTGGAGGCGCCAAGCTCCTTGCCTTTTGTAAACAGCATTTCGCCAACATCGTCGAAGAGTTCTGTAGGGAAGGGACCGCTTCCAACACGGGTGGTATAGGCCTTGGTGATGCCCAGGACATAATCCAGGTAAAGTGGGCCAAAACCGCTACCGGTGGCAACACTGCCAGCCGTGGTATTTGATGAGGTCACGTAAGGATAGGTGCCATGGTCTACATCCAGCAGAGCACCCTGTGCACCTTCAAAGAGGATATGCTCACCATTCTTGCGCGCAGTATGCAGCACTTCGATTGTGTCGGCTACCATCGGTCGAATTCTTTCCGCCATGGACAGGCTTTCATCCAGGGTCTTCTGATAGTCACAGGCATCAAACTGGTAGTAGTTTGTCAGTACAAAATTATGGTAACCAAGGACTTCATCCAGCTTGTCGGCAAAATGTTTTTCGTGCATCAGCTCACCTAGCCTGATGCCGCGACGAGCCACCTTGTCTTCATAGGCGGGGCCAATGCCACGTCCGGTAGTACCAATTTTATTATTCCCACGCTTGGCTTCACGGGCCTGGTCGAGTGCAATGTGGTAAGGCAGGATAAGCGGGCAGGCGGCACTGATTCTCAGGCGGTCGGTGACCTGACCTGACCTGGCTTCGAGCTCATCAATTTCTTTGAGCAGGGCCTCGGGACTGAGTACCACACCGTTGCCGATAATACAGGTGACTTCTTTTCTGAGAATACCGGAAGGTAACAGGTGCAGAACGGTTTTTTCACCGTCAATAACCAGTGTATGGCCTGCATTGTGTCCGCCCTGGTAACGCACGACATTGGTTGCCTTCTCGGTGAGCAGGTCAACAATTTTTCCTTTTCCTTCGTCACCCCATTGGGTGCCGAGCACGACAACGCTTTTTCCCATTCTTGTACCTGGTGTCCTTCGACGAGATTATATTGATTGAATTAAAGTGGTTTGACCTGCCAGTTGCCATCAGAGCTGACAAGCATATGGTCGCAGCCAAGATCAGCAGGGCTGTCTTGCTGCCCCGGGAATGCCTGTATGACAGTCTGACCTTCATGTCGTAGTTTCCTGATCATGTCGGCCAGGGCTGAATCCCCGTCTGCAGGTGCATATATATGTTTTTCCTGGCTATAGTTTCTGTCGCCAAGAACATGAAGCAGTTTAAGGTCTGCATCGAAACCGGTTGCAGCGCGAGCCCGTCCGAACACTTCGCCGATGTCATCATAACGGCCGCCATTGGCGATGGCTTCACCATAACCGGATACGTAAGCTGCAAACACGGCACCGGTATGATAATCATAACCACGCAGTTCCCCGAGGTCGAAGTAGAGTGGCTGCTCCGGGAAGCGATCTTTGATTGCCATGGCGATCTGTTTTAACTGTTCAAGACTGTCTGTGATTTCCGTGGATTGGCAATCCAGTTCTTGGGCGGCCCGATCCAGTACGGATTCATCACCATGCAGCCCGGAGAGACACTTGATATTTTCTGTCAGGGTGCTGTCAGCTGCACTTTCCCTGAGCACCTGCTCAATTTCGGCGGCTGACTTGCGTTGCAGGGCAGCGAAAAGTTTTTCTTCAATATCTGTCGTCAGGGCGGCATCCCGGGTGAGCGCGCGGTAGATACCTACATGGCCCAGAGCCAGCTGTGGATTGTTTATGCCGGCTTTTTCAAGGACATGCAGCATCAGGGTAATGACTTCGATATCACTGTCGATACCGCTGTGGCCAAACAGCTCGGCCCCTATGATCAGGGGGCTGCGAGAACCCAGTAGAGTCTGGGGCCTGGTGTGGAGTACGTTATCGGCATAGCAAAGCCGGGTCGGGACATCCCGCTGCAGCACGTGGGAATCAATCCTTGCTGCCTGGGATGTAATGTCAGCACGCACTCCCATGCCGCGACCCGTCAGTTGATCAACGATCTTGAAGGTTTGCAGCTGCAATTCATTGCTGGGCAGGATGAGCAGGGAATCCAGGAATTCGATCAGTGGTGTCATGACCAGCTCATATCCCCAGGTGCGGTACAGATCCAGGATATCCCTGCGCAGGGCCTCAAGCTGGTTTGCCTGTGGTGGCAAAATTTCATCAACGCCGTCTGGTAACAGCCAGCGGTTTACTTTACTCATTGTGGAGTCTCTAATTCACCAGATAGAGCAGGATAAGTCCTGCTACCATGCTCCCCAGTCCTATCCGGCGCAGGGTGCTGTTGTCTATTTCCGCCAGGGATGCAACTAGCTGTCGCCATCTTTGCGGATACAAAAAAGGAATTATACCTTCTATTACCAGCATCAGGCTGATGGCTATACCAATTTCCCGCCACATCCGGGAGCCCCAGGTTTTTCTGTCAGTCAGCTTCCGGGAGGCTGCTGTTCAGGTATTTGAAGAAATCACTATCCGGACTGATTACCAGTACATCACCACTATCACTGAATGTTTCCACGTAGGCATTCAGGCTTCTGGTAAATTCATAGAATTCCGGATCCTTGTTAAAGGCATCTGCATAGATAGCTGCAGCCTGTGCATCACCTTCACCGCGTATATTTTCAGAATCGCGGTAGGCTTCTGCCCGGATAACGATAGACTGGCGATCAGCTTCTGCACGAATGCCTTCAGCCAGCTCTTCACCGGTAGAGCGTAACTCGCGAGCCTCTTCCTGGCGCTCTGTATTCATGCGCTGGTAAACGGACTCACTGACATTCGGCGGCAGATCAATTTTCTTTACACGGATATCTATAACTTCAATGCCGAGTTCTTCCTGGGCAATGGCATTCAGGTTTTCAGTCAGCTCTTCCATCAGCATATCCCGCTCTCCCGATACCACTTCATGGACGGTGCGGACACCGAACTGATTTCGCAGACCAGTGTTGATACGCTGTGCCAGGAGGTTGTTGGCACTGTTTTCATCCCCGGATGTACTTCGGTAATAATCAGCCGTGTTGTGGATTCGCCATTTGGCATAGGAATCCACTTCCAGATATTCCTTCTCTGCGGTCAGATAGCTCTGCGCAGGGGCATCCAGTGTCTGCATGCGTCCATCAAAGCGGCGCACAGTATGCACACCGGGAAGTTTGAAATGCAGTCCTGGCGGCACATCAAAATTGGTGACTTCACCAAAAGTCAGTAAAACGGCACGGTCTATTTCCCGTACTACATAAAGGCAGTTGTATGCGACGATGACAGCCAGTGCCATGGTGACGAGTGAAAAAAGAGTCGAATTTTTCATTGGCGGTTACTCCTTACCGGGGTTGAACGCGACCCGGCAGAAAAGTCCCTTAGCTGGGAGTTGGATGTGCCTTCAAAGGATCCGCTGACTTCCGGGGTACGCCCGCGATTGGAGCGTATGATCTGGTCAAGTGGCAGCACCATCATGTTGCCGCCGGAGCCATCGACATCAATCATGACCTTCGAGGTATTGGACATCACTTTCTGGAGCGCATCGATGTACAGTCTGTCCCTGGTCACTTCAGGGGCTTTCTGGTATTCCACCAGTAATTGGTCAAAGCGCTGGGCCTCACCTTCTGCCTCGGCAATGACCTGGTCCATGTAAGCGTTAGCATCAGCTAATTGGCGGCGTGCGTTACCGCGTGCTTCCGGTATTACCTGGTTGGAATAGGCGCGTGCCTGGTTCTGGTAGGACTCGCTATCTTCGTCTGCCTTGATCACATCATCAAACGCATCCCTGACCTGCTGGGGAGGCAAAGACTGGTCGATGTTGACCTGGCGAATCGTGATGCCTGTACCATAAAGGTCCAGGTAATTCTGCAGGCGGATCATGGTGTCCTGGGCAATTCCTTCACGGCCTGTGGTGATGGCATTGTCCATTGAGGAGGAGCCAACCACGTGGCGAATTGCTGATTCTGCAGCATGCTGCAGGGACTCCTCAGGATCTTCTACTTCAAGGTAATAGTCCCGCGCATTGGTGATGACATACTGCACTGACATGGTGATATCAATGATATTGTCATCTTCGGTCAGCATGGTATTGCTGAAATCACGGTCGTAGACACGAGTCACATTGATGAGGGTGACCTCATCAACGAGTGGAGGATTCCAGTGCAGGCCCGGCAGGACCACGGCTTCCTGGGCAACACCGAAACGCAAGACTACGCCGCGTTCCTGCTCATCAACCGTATAGAAACCTGCACCAACCCATATGATGGCTAGAATAATCAGCACACCGACGACGAGCCCGCCGGAAATCGGGGGGCCGCTATCCTGGCCGCCATTGCTGCTGTTGCCACCCTTTCCGCCAAAAATGCCATTGATCTTTCGCAGGAAGGAGTTGATTACTTCTTCAAGGTCCGGAGGTCCCTGGTCATTTCCGCCGGGACGGTTGCCCCATGGGTCATCCTTGCGATCATCGTTGTCTGGTTCATTCCAGGCCATCAATTTCTCCTGACTCCGGTTTGACCGGAATCCTGTGGTTCGAAAATTCATTTATCGGATTAATAAAATGCGAAGCGCGATTTTAACGAATTATAGAAGGCATTAACACAGGTTTCGCCCGTAATTACTGGGCTTGGCGCTGCCGTCAGGTTTTAGGACCCTGGTTTGCTGCTTGTGCCCCTTTACCCGGGATGGTGTGCAGGTACCGGGATGGATCCATACCCTCATCCTCAAGTAGACGGACAAAATCCTGCCTTGGCAACCGCAACGACAAAACCATGGTACCTGATTCATCCACCTTCTCGTTTTTGACGGCCCCCTGGCCGTAAAGTCGCGCGCGAAAGCGGCCCTGTCGGGGTTCGAGGGGAAGGTCGGTTTCGATAAGATCTTCGCCAAGCAGATCGGCAATGGCCTGGAAAAGCAGGTCCATGCCTTCGCCTGTTCTGGCCGATACCCAGATGCGCCAGGGTTTGCCCTGGTCGTCCCTGTCGATGGCCGTACCCTGGCCGTCAAGCAGGTCGATTTTGTTATACACCAGCAGGACAGGAATTTCTGACGCACCAATTTCAGCAAGGACCGAGTCCACCTGATCCTTGAGTAACAGGCGTTCTTCATTATGGCTGTCAATGACATGCAGCAGCAGATTGGCTTCGGTTGTCTCTTCAAGAGTTGCCCTGAAGGCATCAACCAACTGATGGGGCAGGTTCCGGATAAAACCTACGGTATCTGCCAGTATGGCACTGCCAACATCCGGTAGCGGGATCTTTCGCAGAGTGGAATCCAGTGTGGCAAATAACTGGTCTGCCACATAGATTTCCGATTCGCTCATCCGGTTAAACAGGGATGATTTGCCGGCATTTGTGTATCCCACCAGGGATACCGTGGGGACTTCCGCCCGTTTGCGGGAACGACGACCCTGCTCACGCTGCTTGCGAACCTTCTCAAGCGACTTGTTGATGGCCTTTATGCGCCCACGTATAAGGCGCTGGTCAATTTCCAGCTGGGTTTCACCAACACCACGCAGTCCAATCCCACCTTTTTGTCGATCAAGGTGGGTCCAGCCACGGACCAGGCGAGTGATGCTGTGCTTGAGTTGGGCAAGTTCCACCTGGAGTTTGCCTTCGTAGGATCGGGCACGCTGGGCAAATATATCCAGGATAAGTCCTGTTCTGTCCAAAACTCTGCACTTCAGTGCTTTTTCCAGGTTTCTTTCCTGACTGGGCGAAAGTGGGTGGTCAAACAGCACGATCTCTGCCTGGTGAAGCTGGATTAGCTGTTCTATTTCTTCCAGTTTTCCTGTGCCAACAAAATAACGGGGATTGGCAATTTTCAGACGGCCGCCAAGGAGCTCGACCGGGCATGCGCCGGCAGACAGGGCGAGTTCCTCGAATTCTCTCGGGTCGGGGATGTCAGCGTCGCTGTCCAGGTTCAATTGGACAAGAATGGCGAGCTCACCTGTCTCAGGTCTTTCAAAAAAAATAACAGAACCTCAATAGGACAGGTGAGTGAGACCTGTCAGAACGAGTTACCGGCTGAATCGTCGTCAGCATTCTCTGCACCCGCCATTGGGACGCGTACCTGGCGGCTGGGAACCACGGTAGAAATGGCATGTTTGTAAACCATCTGATTTACCGTGTTTTTGAGTACAATGACAAACTGATCAAAGGATTCAATCTGTCCCTGAAGTTTGATTCCGCTAACCAGGTAGATCGCAACCGGCACCTTCTCCTTGCGTAGAACATTCAGGAAAGGGTCTTGTAAAGAATGCCCTTTTGACATGGTATCTCTCCAGAAATAATTTTTTATTGTTTACAAGTGAATTTAGACAGATTTCACTATGGAATCCTTTCCCATAGAGACTGCATTATATGTGTTCACGAACTTGTGCACCTAGTTAATGGGTGCAACTTCAAGAACTTTCAAGCACTTCTTCACAATTTTTCCACTTTCAAACCCTGGTTCGCATTCCATTCGGGTTAAATCAGGCCAGCTTCTGAGCCAGGTTAACTGGCGTTTGGCGAGTTGTCGTGTGGCCGCGATCCCTTTCTCGATCATGGTTTCATAATCGTATTGTCCGTCAAGATAATCCCAGACCTGGCGATATCCGACTGAACGAATGGCAGGTAAATCATGGTTAAGGTCACTGCGCTCATACAGGGCTTTCACTTCATCAACAAAACCCTGGTCAAGCATGTCATGGAAACGCTTTGCTATCTGCCTATGCAATACGGGTCTTTCCCCGGGATGGATTGCAACAAACGCCAGATTGGCCAGTTCGGTAGGTCGAGGTGCTCCTCCATCACTTGTTTCCCGGTGATGTTCGGTGAGTGATTTCCCACTGCTTTCATAGACTTCAAGGGCACGCATCAATCGCTGCGGGTCATTCCGGTGAATTCTGGATGCAGACTCCGGGTCCACATCGGCGAGGCGATCATGAACGGCCTGCCACCCTTTTTCTTCCGCAAGCTCTGCAATGGCCTGGCGAATGTCCGGGTCGGCAGATGGCATGCGCGCGAGGCCGTCTCGAAGCACCTTGAAATACAGCATGGTGCCGCCTACCAGTAAGGGTTTTTTGCCACGGTCGATAATGTCCAGTGCAGCGCTTATGGCATCTTCCCTGAATTCTGCGGCTGAATAGGGTTGGGATGGGTCCCGAATATCGACCAGGTGGTGAGGTAATTCGCCCAGGGTCTCCTGGTCGGGCTTTCCAGAACCAATGTTGAGTCCTTTATACACCAATGCTGAATCCACACTGATGATCTCGAAGCCATGCTGCTTTGCCAGCTCAAGGGCGATGGCGGTCTTGCCGGCAGCGGTGGGGCCGGTGAGGCATAAGACTGGCTTTGACACATTACTGGCAGTACTTTTCATCTTTGGTATAGCGGGCAAGGCATTTAGTCGACAAAGGAGTAAAGGATAAAGGGCGTGGATCGGCCGGTCTACCAGAACCGCTCACCTTTCATCCCTTTTTCCTTTTATCCCTTTATTATGGTCTAGGCTACAATGGACTGATTACTGATACGGGTAGTTTTCAATGAATTCAAATTCCCCCGTAGGCATCTTCGACTCCGGTGTCGGCGGCCTGTCCATCCTGCAAAAAATTCATCAGCTCCTGCCCGCTGAGGATATCGTTTACCTGGCCGACTCTGCCAACGCCCCCTACGGACCTAAAGGTGATGAATTTATTCTGGAGAGAAGCCGGGAGATCATGGAGTTCTTTCTCAGGTTTCCAGTCAAGGCCGTGGTGGTTGCCTGCAATACTGCTACGGCGGCGGCAGTGAAACAGCTAAGGGAAGAATATGGATTACCTATTGTAGGGATGGAGCCGGCAATTAAACCGGCATCTGAAAAAAGCCGCTCTGGAATTATAGGTGTGCTTGCCACGGAAGGGACCCTGGCTAGCGACAAATTTGTCGATCTGAAAAGTCGTTTCGACGGGAAGGTGGAAATTATCACCCAGCCCTGTCCTGGCCTTGTTGAATATATAGAGCAGGGACAATCAGATGACCACGGGATAAGACAGCTTCTGGAGCAGTATATCCAGCCGCTTCTGGGAAAAGGCGCAGATACCCTGGTCCTTGGATGCACACACTATACGTTCATTGAGTCACACATTCGTGAGGTGGCCGGTGATGGCGTATCCATTGTGGATACAGACGATGCTGTAGCAAGGAGGCTGGCAGTGGTACTCAGAGAGGAGGATGTGCTGTCAGACACTGAAGGAAGCGCCAGTTTTTATACCAGCGGGCCTATTGATGCCCAGCAGAAAGTGATATCGCGGTACTGGGGAGAAGATGTGAAGGTATTTCCTCTGTAATGGGAAGATGTTCCTGATCTGCAAACCGGAGATTAGACAAACCAGCCCGAAAAGCGTAAAAAGAAATGATAAAAAATAACAGTCAATCTTGCGTGTATTGCTGTACTACCAAAACAGTAACAAGTTTTTTTGACCCATTGGCCAGCTGACAGGAACGGACAAAAGATGAAATCCAAATCTGAATACTTGCATGGTATTGAGGACGTGGCCGGTAATGGCCTTTTGCACAGAAGACTGTTCCTGAAGGGGGGCGTAGGTATGATGGCAGGGGCGGGTCTCCTGTCGGCAGTACAGTCCAGTGCCGAACCGCTGGAAATTCCTTCCTGGATGAAAGCGCCGGGTAAACATATGAGCCCGTATGGCCAGCCTTCTCAGTATGAGCAGGGAGTGCAACGTATTGTGGGTGGTACCCCGAATGTTGTCGGCAGTGGTGTTTCCTTCACTCCCCTGGAAAAAATTCATGGAACCATCACACCTACGGGTCTTCATTTCGAGCGCCATCATAGTGGCGTACCAAGCATTGATCCTGAACAGCATACCTTGTTGATTCATGGGCTCGTTGATCGCCCGCTGACATTTTCGATGGATGCGTTGATGCGTTACCCCACGGTGACACGTATCCAGTTCCTGGAATGCTCCGGGAATAGTGGCAGAAGCAACCTGATGGCGCAGGCCCAGCAGGCCCCCCTGGGCGCGCTGCATGGTCTGGTCTCCTGCAGTGAATGGACAGGTATTCCGCTATCCATCCTGCTTGAGGAAGCTGGCATCAAGCGAGGGGCCGGCTGGGTGTTGGCGGAAGGGGCTGATGCTGCCGCCATGAGTCGTAGTGTTCCGCTGGAGAAAATGATGGATGATGCCATTATCGCTCTCTACCAGAACGGGGAACGCCTGCGTCCGGAGAACGGCTACCCCATGCGATTATTCCTGCCGGGTTACGAAGGCAATATGTCGGTAAAATGGCTGAGACGCCTCAAAGTGAATGCTGCGCCAACCATGACTCGTGATGAAACCTCTCACTATACGGATGTCATGCTTGGTGGGAAGGCCAAAATTCTGACTTTTCCCATGGGCGTTAAATCGATAATCACCAACCCCTCCCCGACGATGGTTTTACCGCAGCCCGGTGTGTATGAAGTTACGGGTCTGGCCTGGTCCGGCGCGGGTAAAATCCGTCGCGTTGAAGTCTCTGCAGATGGCGGAGCTACCTGGGCTGAAGCCGCGCTTACGGATCCGGTACTGTCCAAGTCGTTTACACGGTTCCGTCTACCCTGGCGCTGGAATGGAGGTCCTACTTTACTCAAGAGTCGGGCCATTGATGAGACTGGTGCTGTTCAGCCGACACGGGATGAATTCATTTCCGAGTACGGTGCAAGAAGCAACTATCACAACAATACGGTCCAGGCCTGGGGCATTGCCACTGGCGGGGAGGTCAGCAATGTTATTGCGTAAAATTTTCCTTTGTCTTCTTTATGCGGGTCTTTCTGCATGCGCCAGTGCTCAGAATTCCAGCGGACCTGGATTGGGCGTACCCATTTCCGAGGAAGACCTGGCTCCCTGGGATATCAGCATAGAAACCGATGGTAGTGGTCTTCCTGATGGGTCCGGCACTGTTGCCCAGGGAGAAAGCCTGTATAACGTGCAGTGTATTGCCTGTCATGGCAGTGAAGGCGCAGGACAACCCAATGACCGCCTGGTCGGTGGTCATGGCACCTTGGATCAACTGGATCAGGTGAGGACGATAGGCAGCTTCTGGCCCCATGCAAGCACGGTTTATGACTATATCCGTCGTGCCATGCCTTTTAATACACCCCAGACATTAACCGATTCAGAGGTCTATTCCCTGACAGCTTACCTGCTTTACCTCAATGGCATAATTGATGAAGATCTTGTGCTTGATGCGGATTCCCTGTCGGAGATCAGCATGCCAAATGAGGATGGTTTCGTGATGTCATACCCGTAAGGCGGGAGCATCAACAGGACAGGGCATCTGGCAGGACTGTCTGGTAGCCGATGATACCAAAGAGGGATTCCACCTTACTGCCCGCGCATGAATAGCTTGTCCAGCTCGTTCATTGATAATTGAGTCCAGGTGGGTCTGCCATGATTGCACTGTCCTGACCGCTCGGTGCGTTCCATATCCCTGAGCAGTGAATTCATCTCGGATATGGTCAGTTGCCGGTTGGCGCGCACTGAACCATGACAGGCCATGGTAGATAATATTTCATCACGATGAGCTTCAATCCGGTCGCTGGTTCCATGTTCCAGAAAATCAGAGAGTACATCCCTAACCAGTTGCTCCACGTCGGCACTTTTTAGAATGACCGGTACCTGACGGATGCTGATGCTTTCCGGGCCTGCTCTTTCCAGGGTCAGGCCGAGTTTTCCCAGGGTCTCGCCATGCTCCTCTGCACAGTCGGCTTCGCCTTCACTTACGACCAGGGATACGGGAACCAGTAACGGTTGTGACCTGATGCCATCCTCGCTCATGGCAGCTTTCATGTGCTCATAGGTGATGCGCTCATGGGCTGCATGCATATCCACGACAACCAATCCAGGAGAGTTCTGGGCCAGTATGTAAATCCCATGAAGTTGGGCGATTGCAAAACCCAGTGGAGGGATTTCCTCATCATCCGTCTGTTCGGGCATGGTATGGGTGCCCTTGGGCGGGGGGCTGTAGAAGGATTCAAGGGATTCCAGTTGGGACTGGATATTCCGGCGTGAGAGGCCAAGACTGTTCTGTGTGGCAAAAGGGGCTGGCGGTGACTGCACATGCCCCTGTCCGGGTGTTCCGGCATACCCGTTTTCATTGGGTATGGCTTCTATGTTGTCTTCAGGTCGTACATCAGCGAGTGAACGATGCAGTGCGCTGAACAGAAAATCATGTACCAGTCGATTGTCCCGAAAACGAACCTCATGCTTGGTGGGATGGACGTTGACATCGACCAGTGTGGGATCAAGCTCCAGGAAAAGCACAAAGGCCGGGTGCCGGCCATGATAGAGTACATCCCTGTAGGCCTGCTTGATGGCATGAGTGACAAGCTTGTCCCGGATGGCCCGGCCATTGACATAGAAATACTGAAGGTCGGCCTGGGAGCGGGAGAAAGTTGGCAGGCTGACCCAGCCCCATAATCGCAATCCAGCTGACTCCATGTTAATGGCCACGGTGTTATCCATGAATGCCGGACCGCAGATCATGGATACCCGACGCTTCTTTTCACTTTCACTGTCTGCACGGTCGTAGCGATGCACACTGCGCTGGTTATGCCTGACAGTGATGGTGACATCAAAATGGCTCAAAGCCAGGCGTTTGACCATGTCGTCTATGCGCTTGTATTCGGTTTGTTCAGTCCGCAGGAATTTACGGCGGGCAGGGGTGTTGAAGAACAGGTCACGCACTTCCACATTGGTACCGGGGGGGTGGGCCGCGGGTGTGATATTGGCATCCATGTCGCGACCTTCAGTTTCCACTTTCCAGGCTTCAGGAGCCTCCGGAGTACGTGAAATCATGGTCAGGCGTGAAACCGAGCTGATACTGGCCAGGGCTTCACCGCGAAAGCCTAAAGAACTGACATTCTCCAGGTCGTCGAGATCGCGAATCTTGCTGGTAGCATGGCGGTTCAGGGCCAGGGGCAGGTCATCTTTCTCCACGCCTGCGCCATTGTCACGCACACGTATGAGTTTGATTCCGCCTTTTTCCAGTTCGATATCAATGCGGTCAGCCCCTGCATCAAGGCTGTTTTCCAGGAGTTCCTTGATGACACTGGCAGGCCTTTCCACCACTTCTCCGGCAGCGATCTGGTTGCTCAGGCGTTGGCTTAAAAGTTGTATGCGGGCCCTATTGGATCCCATAAGAATATTCGGTTTATGAAGAAGGAATTTTAATTGTTTGTCCTACCCGAATAGTATCACTGTTTAGCTGGTTTGTTTCACGAATGCGGCTGAGGGGGATGGCATAATTTTCGGCAATTCCTGACAAGGTTTCCCCGCGGCTGATGGTGTGCTCCACAAAAGTCAGTGCGGGAGCACTGATCAGGCCATTGGGCAGGATCAGTTCCTGGCCCACCCGGATGTTGTCGTAATGCAGGTCATTGGCACGTTTGAGAGCGGAATAGCTGGTTCCAAAACGTTCGGCAATTTCTGACAGGGTGTCTCCCCGCCTCACCACGTAGGTGGATGGGATAGCGCCATTTTCCTTTTGCCAGGAGACCCAGGTGCCACGCGGTGGCGTGTTGTAAAAATAAGCGGTTATTCCACTGACGATGGCAGTGGCAAAGCGCTGTCGCCATGTCCGGGAGTCCAGATTTTTGGCATCGGTGGGATTGGTAATATAACCGGACTCCACCAGTAATGAAGGAATGTCCGGGCTGCGCAGGACCACAAAATTGGCCTGCTCCACATTCTTGCGGCGCAGGTGAGTGACGTTGCCCAGTGACTCGATAATCCGGTTGCCGGCATCAATGCTCGACGCAATACTCGCGGTCATACTCAGGTCAAGCAACACACTGCGCAATACTTCATCCTTGTCGTCCAGGGTAACCTTGCCGACACCTCCTATAAGGTCGGCAGCATTCTCCTTTTCTGCCAACAGGCGGGCATGCTCGCTGGTAGCTCCGCGTTGGGACAGTGCATAAATGGTTGTTCCCCTGGCGGAGCTTTTCTTGAATGAATCCGCATGGATGGCAATGAAGAAGTCCGCATTGTTCTTATGGGCGATCCGTGTTCTTTCTTTCAGGTACATTCCGTAGTCACCTTCACGAACCATCACGGCCTTGTAGCCGGGAGTTGCATTAACCTGTTTCTCTATTTCGCGGGCGATAGCCAGGGTCACCTTTTTTTCCTGGAGCTTTCCAACCCCGATTGCACCAGGGTCTTCACCGCCATGACCTGCAGAAATGGCGATAACGATATCGCGTCTGCTGTTGGAAATTTCTTCACTGGAACGTTTGACGACGGGCCTTTCAGGGCTGTTATTGCTGTCATAAAAATCAACAACAAGGCGGTTGCCGTACTGATCATTCGGCTCCAGCAAAAATGAGCGGGGCTGGACCTGTGTCTTCAGATCAAAAACAACGCGGTAGTCATTGTCATTGCGTGAAGCAGAGCGGACATTGCTGATGGGGGTGTCGGTGAGATCAAGGCTGTCGAAATCGGCAAACAGGGTCGCATCGGACAGGTCTATGACTATCCTGTTGGGATTTTCAAGGCTGAAGACCTGGTGCTCGATGGTGTCCGAAAGGTCAAATACCAGGCGGGTATAGTCGGGTGCCCGATAACTACGCACATTTTCTATCAGGGCAGCATGGGCTGATGCGCCAAGCGCCCAGCCACATAATACTATGAACAACTTTGCCAGAGATTTCATCTGTCTGCCACAAAAAGCTCTATAAAGTATATAATTTACAGGTATTTACAGTGCTTTTCTACTACAAATTCTAGAAAATGTGAAGCGTATCAGGAATATAGGTGGGTCAGTTGAGCGCAGAGGGTCTCTCCACGGGCATTGCCCGGTGTGCAGATGATTTGCCGTCCGCCATCCCTGGATTCGAGAGTCAGGGCCAGATCGGGGGAGGGGAGTACACCGAAGGCCTTTTCAGGCCACTCCACCAGAATGAGGGCGTTCTGGTCCAGATAATCCCAGAGACCGATAAACTCAAGCTCTTCCGGGTCTTCAAGACGATACAGGTCAAAGTGAAAGGCCCGGATTTCGCCTGTTTCATAGGGCTCCACCAGGGTATATGTGGGACTTTTCACCGGGCCCTCATGCCCCAGGGCCTGGATAATGCCACGGCTCATCGTGGTTTTTCCGGTACCCAGGTTGCCACTGAGAGTAATCAGGCCTTTCCCGTTTGTGGCTCTGGCCAGGGTTTTGCCAAATTCCACAGTGGCGGCTTCGTCGGGAAGAAAGCATGTCAGGGTCATGATTCAGGGATTAACCAGTTGATGGATGGTGCCGATTAGATCGGTAGCAAGCATACCCCTTTCACCCTTGCTGGCAGCTACAAGATCGGCCGCTTTGCTATGGATGCAAACACCCAGTTGCAGAGTCTCCTCAAGGCTGAAGCCCTGGGCCAGCAAACCGCCCAGAACACCACTGAGCACATCACCCATGCCGCCAGTGGCCATACCGGGATTGCCATGGGCACATTGAACCACGCTGGTACGATTTTCCCGGCGCCAGGCCATCAGGGTGCCCTGGCCTTTGAGTACAGCGCCACCGGGAAATGCTTGCTGAAGACTGGTAATAGCAGCAAGCCTGTCTGCCTGAATCTCAGCCGAGGTACAGCCCAAAAGACGTGAAGCTTCGCCGGGATGGGGAGTAATAATAAGATCTTCAAGGTTTGTTAGTACATCCTTACACAACCCTTCAGAAACCAGGTTAAGTGCATCGGCATCAAGGACCAATGGCACAGGGGATTCTGATAATTGTTCCAGGGTAAGTCGCAGGCACACCCGTGACCAGTCAGTTTGTCCCAGTCCGGGGCCCAGAATGATGACAGAAGCGGATGCAAGCATATCCAGCAAATCTTCTGATTCTTCTATGCCCCTGGCCATCAATTCGGGGCAGCGTGAAAGAACAGCCGAGCAATGAGCAGGATGGGTTGCTACTGACACAAGCCCGGCCCCGGTCCGGGCCGCGCTTATACCTGCCATCAATGCGGCGCCGCCAAACCCTTTATCACCCCCGATGACCAGGACATGACCAAAATCTCCCTTGTGGCTATTTCCGGCACGGGGGGTAAGGAGGTGCCTGATGCTGTCGAAATCAATCTTGTGCGCTGTTGTCATAGAAGGTCGTCATCGGTGAGTCAAGAAAGCCTGTTTCGACATTATAGTGTGTCGATGGTAAGCCAAGAAGCGTCAATTTTATGTGTTGGTGGCAAAAAAAAGCCCGTGTTCAACGGGCTTTTTGCCTGGGGTTGCCAGGATGTCTTGTCAGGGGCATTGGCGGGGTGTTGCAAATGCCTGAGAGTATTTTGAGCTAGGGTTAATTGCTGTGGCGCTTGCCAAGGGTGATGTGCCTGGGGCCGGAAGTGGCTACCTGGCCGCTTACACCGAGAGGGATTTCCTGAATTTTGCCTCCGGATGCAAGGAATTGGGCTACCTGATTCTCAAGATTTTCACTTGAGATATCATCAGCCGCATCTTTGATTGCTTTGGTTTTTTCGCGTTTTGCACTAGCCATATTAATCCTTATTGTTTTACGGATCGGGAGTGAAGCTGTCCGGAAGTACCGGCGAAAAAGCTTCGGGTTGCGCCTTGATCCCCTTAAGTTTCAGCGCGGTTGGCTATTATAGAGGCTGAGCGATTTTTATTCATGTTTAAGTGCTTTTTTCGGGCTCTTTGTACAGTGACACGCCTGGATTTCCTTAATTTCTCCAAATACTGGGGGTAATTCAGCGGGTAGCCGTTGCAAGGCGCATTGCCAGGCCAGTGAAGACCAGTCCGGCCAGCCGATTTAGCATTATTTGTGCTTTTGCAGAACCCTGCAGCCATCCGGCAATCAGTCCTGCGAGACAGGCAATGATAGTGAAGATAACGAGGGCTAAAACGATGAAAATGATCCCCAGTATAAACATCTGCCGGGTGATTGCCCCGGCATCCGGGGTGGTGAACTGTGGAAGAAAGGCCAGGAAAAAAATCGCCACTTTGGGATTGGTGATATTCATGATGATTCCCCGTCGGTAAAGTGCCCAGGTGTCGGGTTGCGTGGTGTCCGGGCCATCCTCCAGGGAACCGGCAGAGGCCCTGAATGCTCCCCAGGCCAGATAGAGCAGATAGGCTGAACCGGCCAGTTTCAGGGCGGTGAAAGCGACAAGGCTTACAGCAAAAATGGCAGCCACCCCCAGTGCAACAGCAGTGGTATGTACGATCAGGCCAGTACAAAGCCCCAGCGTAATCGTGATACCCGCTTTTCGACCATAAAGCGCTGCCTGGGTCAGGACAAATATATTGTCCGGACCAGGCGCCAGGCTAAGCAGTGAGGAAGCGACGATGAAAGTGATGATCGTTTCGGGTATCACGACATTTCCGGGTGGACTGTTCTGGTTTTAGTCGTGATGGCCGATTTCGCCGTCAGAGAACAGGTAGTCCTTCAGTTCCTTGTCAAAGGAGGGGTCTTTATGACGGATCCACTCGAGGGTCATGGCAGCATGTTCTTTTTCTTCATCCCGGTTGTGGGCCAGAATTTTTTTAGGCTCAGGATCCTTGCAGGCATCCACACGCTGGTTGTACCAGTCGACGGCTTCCAGTTCTTCCATTAGGCTCACAATCGCCCGATGCATATCTTTGGTTGCGTCTGTCAGATCCTTTGGGTCTTCGTGAAATCCTTCATTAGCCATATATATTTCCTCCCGTTACAGATAGTTTATAGCAGCTGTTGCGCTTGCTCATACGTCGTTAAGAATTGTATCCAAACGGGTCACCTACTTCAGTAAACTCCCGGCTCTGGGAAAAATTGTTGCCTTACCTGAGCCGCGCTCATGATGCTGCCTGCCTTGGGCTATTATGGGCGAACGTTGTTCTCCATACTGCGCTTTTCCGGCTTCTGGTTCCGTCCGAAGGTTGTGGTTGTCAGTGGCTGGCCACCAGGTTGATCAGGGCTGCCTTGCCGTTCCTGTTGGCTTCCAGGCAGCGGCGTATGGCATCCTCCAGCTGGTCAGCATGATCCACTTTCTCGCCATGACCGCCACAGGCTTCCATGATCTGGTCAAATTCCGGCGTATCTCCCAGGGAAACCAGCGGCATAATCTCTTCTTTTGATGCCAGACCGTCCGGGTACATGCCCAGGGTAGATCGATGAACAGCATGCCAGCGCGCATTGTTCATCACAATAGTGGTGGTAGGCAGGCTATTGATTTTGGCGGTGTGATGGGCTGCCGTCGGGCAGCCAAACATGTAGGAACCATCACCGACAACAAGGATGACATTCTTGCCAGGCATGCCCATCTTAACCCCCAGTGAAGCACCGAGACCAAAGCCAAGACCGCCAGCCAGTGAACTGGAGAGATAGCTGCGTGGCTGATCAAGATCGAGGTACTGGAAGGGAACGCCGAGCTCGTTTATCACTACCGTATCATCATCCTTGAGTGTGTTAATGCAGCGCGCAACCCAGAGTGGATTGACCGGGGAGGAACAGCTGGCAGCTTCCATGGCTGCATTGAAGCCAGCCCTGCGCTCTTCGGCCATGGCATTAAGGACAGTTATCCTGGAGCCGGCCGTTTCCGGATCACTTGCCAGCTTCAGTTCATCCTCCAGTTTGCACAGGGCAATCGATGTGGAACCGGTGATTGCCAGGTCCATTTCGAAACCTCTGACCGGGTAATTACTGAAGAAGGGATCCGGCCCTATATGAACAATTTTTACATCCCGGCCCGGTGAGACAGCATGGGGCCACCAGGGTACTTCGCAATCAAGGCATACAATGACGTCTGCCCTGGCTAGTGCTTCCGTGGGATGAATGCCGAGAAACATGGGATGCTGCAGTGGGATATTGAGCTCCCTGGCTCCCGGTTCGCCGGGTACGGTGACACCAATACCAAAGTCCTCGGCAATGCGTGTGAGCTTAGCGACATTGCCGGGGTCTCTGCCGGTACAGGACGTGATAACAAGAGGAAACCTTGCCTCAGCCAGCCAGGCTGCCGTTTGACGGATAGCGCTGGTAGATGGTGCCGCGGCGGAGCCTCCCAATTCGCGAGGCCTGGGTGTGATGGCTTCTGCGTCAGTCAGGTCGCCGAGCACTTCCCGGGGCATAGACAGGTAGACAGGCCCACGGGGTTCAGTCATGGCTATATCCAGAGCGCGGCCGACGACGTCCTCGGGAGGCTGTCCTGGACGCAGTTCGTAATCCCACTTCACGTATTCGCGAACGGTTCCTGCCTGGTCGAAACTGTCCTGACCCCAGTGGATGTTGCCGTCACGGGAGCCTATATGGCCAGTTTCTGTGCTTGGCGTGCGGCCAGCCATAAGTAGTATCGGGGCGTTATCCCGGGAAGCATTCATGAGGCCGCACAGGGCGTTGGCCGTGCCCACGGTGACGTGAACCATCACGGCGGCGGGTTTTCCTGTGGCTAGAAAATACCCATGGGCCATGGAGATGGCCACATTCTCATGAGGCACAGTAATGAATACAGGGGTCTTGATGCCGGCTTTCCCGGCCGCGACAAGTCCTTCAATAATCGGCGCGAAATCTGTGCCGGCATTGGCGAATACCCTGTCGATGCCTTGATCATGAAGGGCTTTGAGGAAATTGATCGCTACTGAGTGGGGCTGCGGGTTGTTACTCATGGATTTGTCTGCTGAATATTATTGCTATCCCAAGATATGGAGCCAGACCCTTGCGGACATGAAAAGTCAACGTTGAGTGCTGTTAACCGTTGTTTTTATGTAATGGGAGATATCCGGCAGTGTACCTTCGACGAGGTATTCACGAATCCTGGCCTGGATCATGGCGTCCTGTTTACTGATTCTCTCATGCTGACGCAAATGATCAAGCCAGGTTTCCACCAGGTAGAATTCCTGGAAGCTGCCAGATTGCCTGATGTTTTCCATGACATTCCACTCCCATGCGCCATCACGCCTCCTCGCTTTTCCGAGTTCTTCCATGGCCAGCAGAAAGTCTGTTCTGGCATTGTCCTTTACCTGATAGGTAATGCAGACCATTACCGGTCCCTGGCCATGGTCAATTGTGATGGCCGGTTCGGGTTGTTTCCAGTGCCTGGAAGGCGTGTGGTCAAGCCCTTCATTGCTGCTCACTGGCCAGCGACGGGTCAGCATGGCGGCCAGAACCAGACAAGTGGATGACACGTAAATGGCTGTCGGGATGGTGGTTGCCTGGGCCAATCCCCCCCAGACTGCAGGGCCGATCGCCAGGGAGCCCATAAAGAAGGTCAGGAAGACACCCATGCCACGGGACCGAACCCAGTTGGGCAATGCCGTCTGTGCGGCAGTCTGGGCTGCAGTCATTACTGTAATCCAGGCAGAGCCGCATAGTGCCAGGGTGAACAGGGCAATGACGTAAACCTGAGTCATGGCTGTAATAATCATGCCGGTTGCAAAGACCAGGGACGCGCCCGTAATAAGCTGGTCGTTGTTGAACCGGGCTCTCAATCTTGGTATGAACAGGGCATTGATGATGGCGCCAATGCTGATAAAACCGAAGAGCATGCCATACATGAATTCATCGGCGTTGAGCAGATCCCTGGCTATCAGTGGGAACAGGGCCCACATGACGCTCGCGAAAAAGTAAAACCCAATACTCCGGTAGATGGAAAACAGCAGTGCCTGGGAGTGGCGGGCATAACGAAAGCCGGTTTTCACCGCTGGCAATAATGGTTCGGGGGGCAGGGCCGTGTCCAGGGGAGAGCGCTTCCAGCGCACCAGGACAATAATAATAAAGGTGAATGTCACTGCATTGGTGACAAATACCGCACCGGGGCCTGCCATGGCAAGAATGACACCGGCAATAAAAGCCCCAAGGACACGGGAGATATTCATGCCCATGGTATTCAGGGCGATGCCACCAGCCAGGTCCTCCTTGCGGACCACTTCCGGAATAATGGATTGCCAGGCCGGCATGACCATAGCTGTTCCCACACCCAGTAACAGGGTTAGCAGTAACAGGGACCAGACCTCTATCAGGCCGGTTAGTGTCAGGAATCCCAGTAGGGCGGCGATGACTGTCTGGCCGAGAATGGCTGTGAGCAGGTAGATTCGCCGGTCCAGTATGTCGGCCAGGGCGCCGGAAGGCAGTAGCAGGAAGAAGGCCGGCAGGGAGAACGCTGTCTGCATGAGGGCAACAATGAATTCCGAATCAGTCAGTGTTGTGACCAGAAATCCGGCCGCTACATCGTGCATCCAGGTGCCGATGTTTGATACAAGGGTGGCTATCCAGAGGAAGAAAAAGACCCGGCTGTTTCTCAGGGGTGTCCAGGGGGACATTGATTTGCCGGTGGCAGGATGGGCCAAAACAGGTTTCCCTCTGTAATCCAATGGGTTAAAGGAAACGCATTATAGCCCAGTAATGCAAAAAGCTATTTCACTTCCTGGATATCGTTAAGCCGGGGATCCTTGTCCAGGTTTCGAAGCGTCGTACTGAGTATTAAAAAGGCCAACACAACAAGGATTAGCATAATACAGGCGATGAACATGGTGTTGGCAATGCCATAGGTTTCTGCAAAATAGGCCACCGGTAACACGCCCAGGGGAGTGAGACCGACGGTTAGCATCATTAATGAAGACATGCGCCCACGCACTTCACTGTCTGCCAGCAGTTGGACCAGTGTCTGGTTGAGGGTCTGGCTCATGTTGGCAAAAATATTGGCCACGAGCAGGAACGGCAGAGCGAGCAGGTAGTAGGGGCTGATACTGAAACCGGCCAGAAATACGGCAAAGATCATGGCGGCAATCATCATGACCCGGGTGCGTTTCATGGTATCACCCAGGCGTGCAACGAGGAGTGATCCAATGATGCCGCCGACACCGACACAGCCCATCATGAGGCCAAGGGCTGTTTCCCCTACTCCCCAGACGGATTCAGTGAACACTACCAGGAAACTGATAATCGGCAGGGCCAGCAGCATGGGGAAGAGACCGAATATCAGGCACAGGAGTATTGCCCTGTTTTTGGCCACATAGGTGAAGGAGTAAGTAACATCTTCAAAGAAACCCTTTTGGGTTTTATTTTCCGGATAGGATTTTGGCAGCATGAACATGCCGAAAATTGAAAAGCCATAAAGCAGGATGGATACCAGATAGGCACCCTCCATGGTTACCAGGGGAATTAATAGACCCATACCCGCAGGTCCCACGATACGTGCAATATTCAGGGACGTCGCCTGCAGTGCCATGGCATTGCCCAGTTTTTCACGGCCGACCAGGGAGTAGATCATGGCCGTTCGTGTTGGCATGAGGAATGGAAAGTTGACGCCCAGCACGAAAGCAGTGGCCAGCAGGTGCCAGAATTCAAGTGCGTTGGTGATCAGCAGCACAAGGACAATCAACTCGTTCAGCAGTACTATAGTCTGACTGATAATAGTCAGGCCACGTCGTTCAACCCGATCGATGATCGCACCGGAAAATAACAGGCCGATGGACATGGGGGTGGCAATGACCAGATTCACCATTGCCAGGGCAAAAGGACTTTCCGTCAGTTCATACGCCAGCAGAGAGCGCACCACGAGTTGCCCCTGCATGGCCAGGAAAAAAGTACCAAGACTGGAGACAAGCCAGCGGAAGGGGATGGATTCAAGAGCAGCAAATGACCGGGGCATCGATCGGGTCGGTGCTTGTGATTGTGAATCGCTCATCGGTGAATATTAGGGCTGTTAAAAGAAGGCGCGATTCTACGGGAATAGAGTATTGAAGACCAGTAACCCTAGAGTGTGGAGCGCTTTTGGACTATGATTGCGCACCTGCGCTAAGGATCGAAAAGGCAGTGCGATTTTTTCCGCGCAGCTCAGCGAATAATGGATAGCAGCGCTGCTCGAGGGGTGGCATTCAGGAAGAATACTAAGTTTAGCGCCCGTAGCTCAGCGGATAATGGAGAGCAGCGCTGCCCGAGGGGTGGCATTCAGGAAGAATACTAAGTTTAGCGCCCGTAGCTCAGCGGATAATGGAGAGCAGCGCTGCCCGAGGGGTGGCATTCAGGAAGAATACTAAGTTTAGCGCCCGTAGCTCAGCTGGATAGAGCGCTGCCCTCCGGAGGCAGAGGTCAGAGGTTCGAATCCTCTCGGGCGCGCCAAATAAAAAGCCCCTCCATGTGAGGGGCTTTTTATTTGGGGTGCGTGAAGGTCAGATGAGAACTCCGGTTCGAAAGCTGCGTCAGCAGCGCAGACGGCCGCTTTACAGGCCGCCCGCAGGGCGAGGCATTTGGCTAAGACAAATGGCGAGTCAATACTCTCGGGCGCACCCCTTCATAGGCCTAAAAAACTCTAAGACCAGGTAAAATGAATGACTTACCAAACCCTGGTTCACTGTCAAGGGATGAAGTGGGTCTGCTGTTTGAACACCACCGGACTTCACAGGCCTGTGCAGTGCAGCCTCAGCATCCCCCTGTGCAACTTACGCTTTATTGACGAAAATTTCATCAGTATGGACATACCTTAAGTCCAAAGTATGAACGGGTGCTGAGCTTCTCTTCTAAAAACCGTGGCCTTGTGCGTTAAATTGTATTTTTTCGGTAAACAACATGTAATTCACCCAGGTGAGGGGGACAGTCTTCATCATACGCGTGAGCGGGTTGACGGCCACGCCAGTCTGCGCAGATATGCTCATATTTGCTTGCTGCAGAAAAGGCCTGAGTTCGCTCGGCTTGCATAGTTTGTTGTAGTGGTGTGTACCTTTTGGCAATAGTCGAAACACTCTTTCTGCTCCAAGAATAGCGACCACATAGGCCAGCCAATTGCGATTGATGGTGGCAATAAATTGAGCACCGCCAGGTTTAACCAATGCGCAGCAAGCGGTCATAAAAGTGTCGAGCCGCGCCACATGTTCAACAACCTCCATGTTGAAGACAATGTCAAATTGCTGGCCAGTGCTAGCCAACTCTTCTGCCGTTACAAGTTGGTAGTGAATAGGCAGTCCTTGCTGGTTGGCGTGGAGCTGAGCGACGCAAATATTTCGCTCGACAACATCTATTCCAGTTACATCGGCACCCGCTCGCGCCAGAGCTTCACTTAAAATGCCGCCACCACAGCCAATGTCGAGCACCCTGAAACCGCTTAACAAGTGAACGGACTGTCCAGCATGTTTATGAATGACTAGCTGCTCGATGATCCACTGCATACGAACTTTGTTTAGCGTATGCAGCGGCCAAAACGGGCCGTCCAAATCCCACCAACGGTTCGCCAGCTCGGAATAGAAGGCGACTTCATTTTCATCAATACTGCTAGGTGTTATTGGTTTCATTGCTCGCTCTCCGGCGCCGTTGCCACTGGTACCAGTTTAGCCAGAGTCCATAGCCGATTTCAGCTAACCAGCGAACGCCGGGCCACAATAGAATGTTGGCACAGCATCTAAAACGTGTGTGCTGCCAGGCCAACACATTTGCCTCCAGACCAGTAACCCAACGACCTGCCGAAGTTTGTATATGCAATTGACTCAATAGCCTATGTTGCTGTGCTGGTTCAAGGGTGCTGATGGCCACCAATTCTAGATTTTCGTCGTGGTACTTGCGCAACTTAGCCATTTCCTTGGTGCAGACAGGGCAATGGTCATCGTAGAAAAGCTTATTTTTACTCATATCCAGAATACGCAGGCATGACGTGAATGGATGGCACCCGATCCACAGAAAAGGTAGGTGACAAACCGCTCAATACGGACAATCAGTAGGCTATTGAGGAGACTCACCAGGAAGGTGCAGCCGTCTGGTCAGAGGGTCAGGCTGCCTTTTTAAAACATCCCCAAATGTACTTTGCCACATACTTCAGCAACCTGACCATCCATGCGACTAAAGCCGGGAATGCGTGAGGGCCAAATGGGAATCGCCGTTAGATAGCCCGTCAGCAGGATGAATCACTCGACCCGATCAAATACCCACCGGCCTGACACCTGTACTTCCTGGACAGATGGTGCCTTTCCGCCGCCTTCATTATTGAAAACATAAGGCTGGCTCCAGGTACAGCTGGCGCAAATGAAAGTGTTCTGGGATTGGGGAATGAGTTCTTCCTTCGGTTCTCCGTTGCGGCTCAGGAACAGGGCACCATTGTCCAGAGTCACTTCTACGGTGGTGAGGTATTCAAGCCATATACCTTCATAGGTTCCAACATAGTTGGCAAGAGTATCAGTATCGAGCTCGACGGCTGAGGCCCGGGCGTCAGCAACTTTGTCACCAACCCAGTGCTTGACTCCTCCTTCGGTGGCTTCATTGCAGACGATTTCCAGAATGACATCATCGGCGGCATACACCATCTCGATCCGGGTATGGAGAGGATCATCGAATGTGCCCGGGTCCTCAAACACCACGTCGACTTCCATATGTCCAAAGTCAGTACGGCGATAGCGTTCTGTAGTACGCAGGTTTTCCGTATGTTCGAGTCCCCAGGCATGCAGCCAGGTCTTGTCGTTGTAGCCATTACTTTCGACAACAAGTGTGTCTCCTTCCCAGTGTCCCACAGAATAGCCGGTCCAGATTGGCAGGGGATCGTTTTCCAGTTCCCGGCCATCGGTGAAAATCTGCCGGAAGGTCAGGTCACCGAAAAGAATGGCGATGACCGAGGGGCTCTGGACAATCTGTCGAAGACTACCGCCGCCGGCTGGTCCACCGGCAATATAACCGGGGCCGCCCGGCATGCACTGCATCATGGGACCATCACGATAATAGTTGCGTTCATGGACCGCCATGGTTTCCCGGGCCCAGGGCTGAACCTTTGAATCATCGTCCAGGTCACCCTGGACTTCAGTGACTCTCCACAAACCCGTTAGTTGTGGGCGTCCATCGGCGGTGCGTGGGGCAGGCGCGTCAAGATCCGCAGCACCATCGGGTGTGCGGGGAATTCCGGGAGTGGGCATGCCAAGCCACTGGGCAGACAGGGAGGTTGAAAAGGTCAGAAATACCAGTGTTGCAAAAAAATGTTTCATGATCAGTTCCTTCAAGAGGGGAATCCCTGAGTTTTGGAGGCAGCCTTATAGCGGAGTCCGACTACGCTCGCGTCCTTCCCTACCGCTTCGTGCGACACTTTCCCAGAGGAGTTCTCCGGACTCGGTTAAACCTACTGATGCAGCATTGGCCGTATTGGTGCCGTTGCGTGCACCAAAACCTTCAACACTGATAATGTCACCTATCTGTACTCTGTCCCGCCCCCAGCCGAGGCGTAGCAGGTCGTTAATGCCAACAAGTTCCACTGACCAGGACTGGACATTGCCATTTTCATCTTCTGATTCCATAAACAACCAGGCATGGGGGTTGGTCCATTCCATTCGCGTAACGGGACCGGACAGTGACACAGGTTTATTGATATCAAATTCGGAAGCAAAGGCATGGTGAGGCGTTGCAGGAATTGCAGTGAACAGTAAAACTGAAGCAAGGCAAGACAGAAACAGGTTTTTCATCATTGTTATCTCCGCTATCTTCCATGGCGATGTTGTTATGGGAAAGTATTAGCAGAATACCCATTAGCATCAGGAACTGTCCAGCCTGTTTTTCAGGGTCTGAATCTGTGATAAGTGACTCTGGTCTTTAAAGTCCCGCATCCCTCAAGCGCATATCAAAAATAGGCTCGGCCACTGGAATGGATTGCTGATAACGCTGCGCCGCCGTCGTCAGTTCAGCCACGATATCAGGGTATTCGTCAGCTATGTTCTGTTGCTCGCCCAGGTCGGTTCGTAAATCAAAGAGCAGGGGTTTTTCCAGTTGCTCGTCGGCCCGTGCGGCATAGAAGTGAATTTTGTACCGGCCCTTGCGAAAGGCCTTCAGGTAGCCACGTTGGTAATAGGGCATTTCCTCCCGTGCCGTGGGAGCACCAGTAAGCAGTGTGGGGGTAAGATTGTAACCATCCACGGCATTGGGTGAGACCACGCCAGCCAGGGCGAGAACAGTCGCGTATACATCCATGGTGCTGCCTATTTCGCTGATCGTAGCGGGCTGAATTTTTCCAGGCCACCAGAATATTGCAGGTTCACGAACCCCGCCTTCCCAGGTGCTGCCCTTGCTACCGTTAAGCATACCGGCACTGCCTGACAGGTGAATGTTGGCTTCCTGCCATGGACCGTTGTCACTGGTAAAGATGACCAGTGTATTGCCATCTATGCCAAGGCGCTCGAGTTTTTCCCGTACCTGTCCCACACTCCAGTCCAGCTCCTCAATTACATCGCCATAGGCGCCACCCAGGCTGCGGCCTTCAAATTCTTTGCTGGTGAACAGTGGCAGGTGAGGCATGGGATGGGGAATATATGCCAGAAATGGGGTGTCGCTGTTATCTTCAATGAACTCGATCGCTTCCTCGGTAATGCGCTTTGTCAGTGTGTGCTGGTTGATCGGTTGTTCTATCACCGCATCCTCAAAGCCGCTGCCTGTATTGGTGCTGCGCCACAGGGGGCTGTCCCAGAGTTCAACACGGGGGTCCCTGAAGTAGTCGTAAAGGTTTGCGAAACTGGCGCTGGCTTCTGCGCCGCGACCTTCAGCACGCAGGCGATACACTTCGGTCATGTCCAGGGACCCGAGGGAATTCATGTCATTGGAATAGGGAATGCCGAACCAGGTGTCAAACCCATGACGGGTAGGGAAGTTGTCGGGTGTATCACCCAGATGCCATTTGCCAAATATACCGGTCCTGTAACCTGCCTGCTTGAGGCCTTCGGCCATTGTGAAAGCTGATTGAGGCATTCCGTACCTATCGTTGGGGAAGAGCACATGGATACGTTGGCCATATAGACCGCTGCGCACGGGTACCTGGCCAGTCATTAATGAGCCGCGGCTTGGTGAGCAGACCGGGGCGGACACGTAAAAGTCAGTCCAGCGCTGGCCCTCGATGGCCATGCGGTCCAGGTTGGGGGTACGGATATAGGGATTACCAAAACTGCCCAGATCAGCGTAGCCAAGGTCATCGGCAAAGAAGATGACAATATTTGGTTTGCGCTCCTCCTGGAGGAGGGCGGTGGTACCAATGCCTGCCAGGAGCAGAATCGTGAGGGCTGAAAATATTTTTTTCAATCTGTTGTCCTTTTAGTTACGCCGGAGCCCCTGCAATCCCCGGTAAATCGGTATTCCAGCTCAGTGATCTCTCTACAGATTTCCCGGTAAGGACCGACACCACCAATGGTATGTCGGACGAGCCGTCAATGCTCTGGATATCACAGCATGCTCCCGGATATGGTCAAGATTCGGTGTCTCCAGAAAAGCCAGCGTATCCATGAAACTCATGAAGTCCTGGCGATGGTCATCATTGAGGGTGAACACCACATATATGAGCAGGGCGATCTTCCCAGGGGACTGTACATCGGATGAATCTATATAAAAAGCAGCAAAGTCGAGTATGGTGCAGTCAGCGAGTGCCAGTGTTGTAATGGTTTTCATGGAATACCCCCTGGCGGCGATAATCATTTATTGGTTGGGTAATGGCAAGGGGATCAGGGTTCTATGACTTCGTATCCCATTTTTTTGAGCTGGTTCAGCAGACCGTCTTCAAGAAGCAGTTCATTGAATTCCAGGACAGCAAAGGTCACCTCATTGTTTGCCAGGGCGTTCCTGGCAGCCTCAAGCCACATCTTCTCCAGTGAACCGGTGATGTCCTCATACATCTCACGCTCGGAGCTGTTGGCAATCAGCTGGGTACAGTCATCATCCTCATCACCGGGGAGTGGGATGAATTTGAATTCTTCTATATAGCCTTGCGCCCAGGTGGAAGCACGGTATTGCATCTCCCCGATATCCTCTTCCATGATGGATAACTGGCGCTCAAAACAGGACAGCTCTTTTTCCCAGGGCATGCTGTCGAGCATGGTTTCCACCCGGTTGGCCAGATCCCTGAATCCTCCCTTAAGCCGGGTTTCATAGGTCACTTCAGTGACAGTTATATTCCGGTTTCTACGCACCAGGCGCCGGATTTTTTTTCCTACATCCTTTGCCGGGGATAGCCCTGCAGCTTCCTCGATGTGATCCATCATGCGCCGACCAGCTACAAGCGGGCGCAACATATCGATGTCTTTTTTGCGGGGAAAATAGCGGGTTTTCAGTCGGGAATAACGGGCGTACAGATCAGCAGGCAGGACTTCTTCCAGGGTGGCCTTGTCTTCATTACGGGTCAGGCGTTTGCCCAATCGGGCACCCCTGAAAATATTGATGGGATTGAACATCACCAGCGGCGATACCGATACATCTGCATCTGGCATGGGAATGTATTCCTGGGCCTGGGCAATGACTGCTTCCACGCGTTCAGACTCCCAGAATATATTTTTTGGAATGGGGGAGAGCCAGGCAAAGATGTACAGGGTGTTGTCACCATTGATGACTCGCCACATGGGCGGTCCCGGTTGCTTCCCTGTCACCACAATTTCAACGGGTATGGCATCCTGGCCAGAGGCACAATACGATCCGGTGATCATCAGTAATGTGATGCTGAATAGTTGAAGAAGTTTCCAGAGCATGAATGGTACCTGTGGACCATGTCTTTTTAGGTTTGCTGGATTGCATCCGGGTACCGGCTATTGTCTTTTACCCGGTCAGATAATTCAAAGCCTTCGATAAGGGCTTAACGGGGGTTGATGTAAATCATTCCCACCCCGGGCGGTAAACGTGTTAAAACTGGATCAGGTTGTCAGGCAGACAGAAGGCCTGATGGCCTCTGGAGTCACCGCCATTGCCTACGAAACGGTTCATACACCTGACGGTGTGCTGCCCCTGCTGGCACCAATGAGTGAGGTGGCAGGCAGGCTGGCAGTCCAGGCCGGGGCCCATTGCCTGGAGAAGGAAAACGGCGGGGCCGGCATATTACTGGGTGGAGTGCCAGGAGTGGATTCGGCTGATGTGCTGATCATTGGTGGTGGCATCGTGGGTGAGAATGCGGCCTATATTGCCAAGGGCATGGGCGCCGAAGTAACTATTCTGGATAACAATGTTCCCCGTCTTCGCGAGCTGGATAATAAATTTGCCGGACGCGTGCATTGTGTGTTTTCAAACAGGGCGAGTATTGAGAAGTATGCTCTGGAAGCTGACCTGGTGGTTGGTGCCGTGCTAGTGGCCGGAGCGGCTGCGCCCAAACTGCTGACCAGGGATATTATCAGCCGGATGAAAACCGGCTCCGTGGTGGTGGATGTGGCCATTGATCAGGGGGGGTGTTTTGAAACCTCCCGGCCAACTACCCATTCGGACCCTACTTTCCTGGTGGATGATGTGGTGCATTACTGCGTGGCAAATATGCCGGGCGTGGTACCAAGGACTTCCTCGTTCGGGCTGAATAACGCAACGCTACCCTACATCCTGCGGCTTGCGGATGAGGGTTGGAAACAGGCGCTTTCCAATGATGAAGGATTCATGGCTGGCCTCAATGTGCATGCGGGGCACCTTTGCTGTGAAGCAGTTGCCAATGCCCATGGTCTGAACTTTTCAGAGCCTTCCCAGTTTCTGATCTAGTCAGGCAGCCAGGAAAACGCACTCGTGCAGTGATGGTCGCAGTTCGCCCACAGGGCAGCGTATAATCGCCGACTTAGTCAAAGATTGGATACCCTGTTGAGATTCCTCCATCCCAATGTACCACTGCTCGCCATTGCCCAGGCGCTGATGATGAGCAGCAATTCCCTGATGGTGGCCACTGCGGCCCTGGTTGGCTACAACCTGGCCGTCGACAAGTCCCTGGCGACTCTCCCATTGGCCATGCAGTTTATTGCAGTGATGTGTACCAGTATTCCTGCTGCCATGCTGATGGAGAAAATTGGTCGAAAAGCCGCCTTCCTGTTTGCCTGTGGCTTTGGCGTGGGGGGAGGGGTCCTGGCCAGTACGGCCATACTCAATCATCAGTTCTGGCTGTTTGTGGCGGGCACCACCCTGGTTGGTATTTTTAATGGCTTCGGTAATTATTTTCGCTTCACCGCCGCCGACAGTGTGGAGCCGGCCTATAAAAGCAAGGCTGTTTCCTACACCATGTTGGGTGGTGTCATCGCTGCTGTAGCAGGACCTACACTGGCCAGGGCTTCACGGGAGTGGATCAATGATGCTGAATTTGCTGGCAGTTACATGGCGGTGATATTTCTTTACCTGGCCAATTTTGTGATCCTGAGTTTCCTGAATATCGAGAAAAAGAGAAAAGGTGAGGACGAAAACCGGGACAGCGGCCGACCGCTTTTACAGATAGCCCTTCAGCCGGATTACATCGTGGCACTGGTATGCGGGATGTTTGGATACGGCATCATGACGTTCGTGATGACTGCCACGCCCCTGGCCATGGACCAGGCTGCCTTCCTGTTTGAGGATACTTCTGTGGTGATCCAGTGGCATGTTATGGCCATGTTTGCGCCCTCATTTTTTACGGGCACGCTTATCCAGCGTTTTGGTGTGCTTTCCATCATGGGGCTGGGTGCCATGGCGGGTGTGGGGTGCGTGATTATCAACCTGACAGGAACGGGTTTTATCCATTTCCTGGTGGCCCTGGTCCTTCTGGGGATCAGCTGGAATTTTCTTTTTGTCGGAGCGACGACTCTGCTGACACAGACTTACGAATCCAGTGAGCGCAACAAGGCCCAGGCCCTGAATGATTTCATTGTGTTTTCAACCGTGTCCCTGGGTTCCCTTTCCTCCGGTGCCTTGCAAAATGCCTATGGGTGGCAGGCCGTCAACAAAGGTGTGATCCCGTTCCTGGGTGCGATTTTCCTGGCCATCTTCTGGCTGTATCGCCGTCGCCAGAGGCGGGTGCTTTAACTGTCAAGCCATCCCTGTTTACTGTTAAGATGGAATTTACCCGGTTAGTAATGTCCAAGGATGTCAGGCCGGGTGGCCTTAAGTATTGAGCCAGACCGGTTTATCCCCGCATTGACGGAGGTTTAACATGGGAAACAGGCTATACAGTATTACTTTTCTGCTGACAGCATTTCTCCTGATGCTCATGCCGGCAGCAGCGCGATTGCAGGACGACAGCACAGGCCTGGTGCGGGTATTTGAAATCGATGGCGCCATCGGGCCTGCTACCAGTGACTACCTGGTCCGTGGTCTGGGTGATGCCCAGGCTGAAGGTGTGTACATGGCAATTATCACCATGGATACCCCCGGGGGCCTGGATACTGCCATGCGCGATATCATCCAGGCAATTCTTGAATCAGACATTCCCGTCGCAACATTTGTCTCTCCCCAGGGATCCCGGGCTGCCAGTGCCGGGACCTATATTCTTTATGCCAGTCATGTCGCTGCGATGGCACCGGCAACCAATCTTGGCGCTGCAACCCCTGTTCAGATCGGCATGCCCTCACTGCCTACTGACGCGCCGGAAGAGGAAGATGCCGGCCAGCCTGAGGGGACTACAGCCATGGAGAGAAAGATTCTCAATGATGCTACAGCCTACATCACCAGCCTGGCTGAATTGCGTGGGCGCAATGTGGAATGGGCTGTCTCCGCAGTCACTGACGCAGCCACATTGACAGCTACTCAAGCACGCGAGCGTAATGTCATTGATATTGTCGCCGAAGATATTCCGGCGCTGCTGGCCATGATGGATGGATTGGAGGTGCTGGTGAATGGTGAGCCTATGACCCTGTCCACTGAGGGCAGACAAATTCAGATGGATACACCAGACTGGCGTACGGAATTCCTGCGCGTTATTACCAACCCCAATCTTATTCTCATTCTCGGAATGCTCGGTGCCTATGGGCTGATTATCGAGTTCTACAATCCCGGATTCGGTTTTGCCGGCATTACCGGGGCTATCTGCCTGTTCCTGGCAGCCTATGGTCTGCAGTTGCTGCCGATAAATTACGCTGGCCTGGGCCTCATTATTTTTGGCCTCATTCTTATTCTCGCAGAAGCATTCATACCGAGTTTCGGGATCCTGGGAATCGGCGGCATCATCTCGTTTGTCATTGGTGGCATTATACTTGTGGATACCGAGCTGGGTGTATTCAGTGTCTCACTCCCGCTTCTGGCGGCAGTAACAATAGCGGCAGCTGCGCTGCTTGTCTGGACGATACGAATTTTCATGAAAGTCCGGCATCAGCCGGCGGTATCAGGAATAGATACTTTCATTGGTCATACCGGTGAGTGCCTGGATGATTTTGATAAAACCGGCATGGTAAAAGTTGATGGAGAAATATGGCAAGCGGTGACGGATACGCCGCTGGAAAAAGGGGACAGAATCCAGATCGAGTCAATTGATGGCCTGGAACTTGTCGTTAAAAAAACATAATACATATCGCCTCAGGCGATAACCGGAGGGACTCATGGCTCCATTTTTAATGTTCATTCTTATTCTCGTTGGCGCATTTCTGTTTGCCGCAATCAATGTATTGCGCGAGTACGAGAGAGCGGTCGTTTTTTTTCTGGGCAAGTACCAGACCGTCAAGGGACCAGGACTGATTATCATCATTCCCATTATTCAGCAGATGGTAAAGGTGGACCTGAGGACAGTGGTTTTTGATGTGCCAACCCAGGATGTTATCTCCCGGGATAACGTGTCGGTGAAGGTTAATGCGGTAATCTACTTTAAGGTAGTGGATCCGGAAAAAGCCATTATCAATGTCGAAAACTTTTTCGAAGCGACCAGTCAGCTGGCCCAGACCACACTGCGCTCCATCCTTGGGCAGCATGAACTGGATGAAATGCTGGCGAGCCGGGAGCAGCTGAATGTTGGTATCCAGAAAATTCTGGATGAACAGACCAATAGCTGGGGAATCAAGGTCTCCAATGTGGAGATCAAACATGTGGATCTTGATGAAAGCATGATCAGGGCGATTGCCAAGCAGGCGGAAGCCGAGCGTGAACGCCGTGCCAAAGTTATCCATGCCAGTGGAGAATTTGAGGCATCAGAGCAGCTGGTTGCCGCTGCACTCAAGCTGGGAGAAGCTCCCCATGCCCTGCAGTTACGGTATATGCAGACGCTGACTGAAATTTCCGGTGAAGGGAAATCCACCATTGTGTTCCCCTTACCTGTAGATCTTATCAGCAGCTTCATCAATAAAAATTCATCCTGAGGTCTCTTTGACCGGTATCAATCACAACTACCTCGGGTCCAAGTAGGCTGAGTGTTTTAACGCATTTTTCAGAGTCTGGTCATGTTTGAAGCAGCGGAACTGGGTAGGAAAATTTCCAAGAAGGAGTTCAAGGCCATTGAGCCGGACCTGCACATGCGCCTGCTGGAAGTGCAGCAGGCACTCAAGGAGTCGAATACCGCAGTGGTTATTGTTGTTTCCGGCGTGGAGGGAGCAGGCAAGGGGGAAGTGGTCAACCGCCTGAGCGAATGGCTTGATACTCGGGATATTATTACCAATGCTTTCTGGGACGAGACGGATGAACAACGACTTCGCCCCGATTACTGGCGATTCTGGCGCACCCTGCCGGGCCGGGGTACGCTGGGTATCATGTTTGGCTCATGGTACACGCGACCAATCATAGATCGTGTCTACGACAATATTGATGACGGGGATTATGAGCAGGAATTGCGGCGCATTACCGAGTTCGAGCGCATGCTTGCCCACGATGATGTGCTGATTGTGAAATTCTGGTTTCACCTGCCACTGGATGGCGTCATTAAACAGATAAAAAAGGATGAGAAGGAAAAGAAAAAGAAGATTAAAAGTTCTCCACTGACCAAGGATTTTTCAAGCCAGTATAAAAAATTTTCCAGTGTCTCGGAAAAAGCCATACGCACGACGGACAAGGGTTTTGCCCCCTGGCACCTGATTGAGTCCACGGACAGAAACTATCGGGATATCACGGTCGGGCAGGTCCTGTTGAATGCTATTGAGCAGAAGCTGGGTAACGGCAAGGTCAGGGAAGAGGATGAAGATATCCCGATTACCAGTTTTACTGACTCGCTTGCTGCCAATAAGGTGACCATTCTTGATCATGTCGATCTTTCCAGAACCATTGACCCCAAAGACTATAATCATGATCTTACCTATTATCAGGCTAGGCTGTCGAAGTTGGCGTGGGAAGCACATCACCAGCGTCGTTCCGTCGTCGCCATGTTTGAGGGCTGGGATGCTTCTGGAAAGGGCGGTGCAATTCGCCGTGTCACCCGAGCCATTGATGCCCGTCTGTACAAGGTGATTTCAGTCGCGGCGCCAACTGACGAGGAAAAGGCCCATCATTACCTCTGGCGATTCTGGCGCCATATTCCCCTGGCTGGTTACGTCTCTATCTACGACAGGTCCTGGTACGGCCGTGTACTGGTGGAACGGGTGGAAGAGTTTGCCAGGGAGGAGGAGTGGCAGCGCTCCTACAGCGAGATTAACCATTTTGAGGAGCAACTATGCGAAAGTGGCATCATCCTGCTCAAATTCTGGATTCATCTGGACAAGGATGAACAGCTCAGGCGCTTCAAGGAACGGGAGATCACTCCGTGGAAAGTGCACAAAATTACCGAGGAAGACTGGCGCAATCGGGACAAGTGGGATGACTACAAGGCCGCAGTCAATGATATGGTGGCCCATACCAGTACCGAATATGCGCCATGGACGCTGGTGCCGGGGAATGACAAGAAGTTTGCGCGGGTGGATATCCTGAAAACCATTTGCGAGGCGATGGAGAGAAATCTCAAGCCTGGGGAAAATAACAGTAATGATTAAATGTTTACTGATCTTCCGGTAACGGAATGAACTCCTCGTCTCCGTCTACTGATCCAAAGCGTCCCTCGCGCCAGTCCTTTTTCGCTTTTTCGATTCTCTCCCTGCGGCTGGACACAAAATTCCAGTACAGGTGACGCTCCCCCTCAAGCACGTCTCCGCCCAGAAGCATGAGTCGGACCGCATTGGTCGCCTTTATTTCCACCGAGAAACCTTCCTTCAGGACAATCATGGATCCCGCTGTAAAAGTTGTGCCGCCGACCTCCAGATCCCCGGAATAAATATACAGTGCCTTTTCCTGGGCAATATCCTCCGGGACAATAAAAGTTTTTCCTGCTGTTAGATTTATTTCCGCATACAGGGTAGTTGACTGGGCTTTGACCGGTGAAACCTGGCCAAACGCTTCTCCTACAATCAGTGAAATGCGTATACCGTCCTCATCGAACTGGGGAATCTGGTCAGCGGTGTAGTGGTATAAGGCGGCGTCACATTCCTCACTTTCACGAGGCAGTGCTACCCAGGCCTGTATCCCGCCCAGAGGGGCGTTCACGCCACGCTGGCTTTGTGGTGAGCGTTCTGAATGGACAATGCCGCTGCCAGCAGTCATCCAGTTCACTTCTCCGGGGCGGATAGTGAGTTCATAGCCAAGGGAGTCCCTGTGCTGGATTTCTCCTTCAAACAGCCAGGTAATGGTGGAGATACCAATATGGGGATGTGGGCGAACATCCATGGCAGTATCTCCATCAAATACGGTGGGGCCCATCTGGTCAAAAAAGATAAAAGGGCCAACCCGCTGTTTATCTGCCGCAGGGAGGGCTCGTTTAACCTCGAAGGCACCTATGTCCTTGGCCTTGGGTTTAAGTACGAGTGCCACCGGGTCGCAGCCGGTCTCCGGAATGCAGGTTGGTGATTCAGCCAGTTGCCAGCTCATCATTCAATCCTTTCTGTATCCTGTTAAACATGAATTAACTACGCTTGTAGCGGGAGATCAGATCCACAAGCTCGTTGAACTTTTCCTGCTGCTCTTCTGGATTGCCAGAATCGATGGCACTGGCGACGCAAGTCTGGCTATGATTTTTAAGGATCGCATCTTCCACCCGTGACAGGGCAGATTTAATTGCCTGCACCTGCTGGAGGATATCAAGGCTATGGCAGCGCCAAAGACCAGGGAGTTATTCGTCACGTTGCCAATCAGGAGGTTATAAAAATCCTCCTCGGTCAGATTCGTATTTAGGGATATCAGGTTGGCCGTAGTCAGGGCAATCTGCGCCAGGCTATCGAACTGCGCGGACACTCGCTGTGCATATAAATCCAGTTCTGCCAGTTCCTGTTCGCGGATATTGGCCGTTGCATATTCATAAATGCGGGACAGGGTAAAGCCCATCACCATGGCGGTGATGAGAATCAGGGGCAGGACGATGGACAGAATCAGTTTCCATCGAATTGAAATATACAGCTTGATACAAACTCCTGCGCAGGGCGCATGGCACGGAGGGCTATTTTACTCTGTATGGTGGTGGGCTGACTAATGGCTGTCCACAAGGGCGTGCAGGTTTGACTCCCGTCGCTTGATGAACGGGTAATCAACTATTGGATTTTCATTGCACAGCCGCCGGCGCAGCATGTCATGGGCAACAGCACATGTCATCACCCGGACCAGGTTGCGGGAGCGATTTACCAGTTTGATAAACTGAACCCAGCACTGTTCGCGATCGCACAGGGCGATGGCCACCAGACCGACAGGTTTTTCATCGGTACCGCCATCAGGGCCGGCGACACCGGTTGTTGCCAGGGCATAATCACTGCCCAGCCTGTTTAAAGCACCCGATGCCATCTCTACCGCGGTTTCCAGTGATACGGCACCATGGTTTTCAAGTGTTTCGGGATTGACGCCCAGAACCGAAACCTTGGCATCGTTGGAGTAGGTGGCCAACCCGCCAAGCAGGTAATTGGAAGAGCCGGCAAAATCCACGAGTTGACTGGTCAGCATTCCTCCTGTGCAGGATTCGGCAATGGCAAGCGTGGCTTCCTTCTCAAGCATCAGCGTATGGACTTCTTCGGCAATAGAGGAAAAACGTTCAGTGATAACAGCCGTGCCAAGTGTCTTTTTAACAAGGCAAATAAAATCAGGCTGGGCACTGATGGCCTGCTCTCCGCGGGCAAATATCTTGATTTCCACATGGGGCGGGGAGGGGCGATACCCCAGCGTTATGCCATCAGGGATGGTTAAGGTATTGAGTTGATCCGCCAGAGTGGACTCGCCATGACCAATAGTAACCAGTTTGTGCAATTGAGTGGCCTGGGTCTGGCCGAAGTTTTCCCGGATAAAAGGCAGGAACTGTTCATCTACCATGCGCTTGAGCTCTACAGGCACTCCTGGTGTGAAGAATAGCCAGGCCTTGTTGAGTTTTATGCGGAAACCGGGAGCTGACCCCACCGGGTTATGAACCAGCACAGCACTTTTAGGTAACAGGCATTGCTTGTAATTACTGACCGGCATTTTCCAGCCACGCTGGCGTGACCATTCTTCCAGGTGCTCCCGCCAGCCGGTATCTTCCACCAGTTCCTCACCAAGTGCTTTGGCTGCCGCTTCGGCAGACAGATCATCAGTAGTGGGACCAAGCCCGCCATTTACCAGGATAACGTCTGCAAACTGGCTGCGATCCAGGAACGTGGATACCAGGTCTTCCATGCGATCGCCAACGGTAGTTTTACGCTGAAGCTCCAGACCGTTATCCATCAGGATGTTGGCAAACCATGCCGCATTGGTATCCACAATCTGGCCGGAAAGTACTTCTTCGCCTGTACAAATCAGTTCTATTTTCATGATATTGGTATTTCAGGAAATTCAGGCAGTGATAATAACGCAATTTGCCAGATGATTATTCACAACGATCAATGATGATTTGTTCTTCTTCCAGATACAGATTACATCCTGAGGCAATAGCCAATTGGTCCATGGTATCTGCCAGGGGTAGTCTGGACAGGTTAAGTGTAACCTCCCTGTCATGGGCGACACTGTCCAACACGACAAGTCCATCACCATGGGAACGGGTCAGGGTTGTATCGTTATCGGGATAGAGAGTTTGCGTCAGTGTGCCTGCTACGGCGATAAGCGATATATTTTCAACAGTAATCGAGTAATTGGCAGGTCCCCCTGCTTCGTACCTTATAGCGACAAGGGTGCCGTCACCGGGGATGGGAAGGACTTCCGCTTCATTAGGCACACTGGCATCGTCATGACTCAGAAGTATTGTATAGTCCTGCTGCGCCAATACAGTTTTTGCGGTCAGTGTCAGGAAGAAGATGGCAATAAAAGCTTTCATGATCCCGCTGTTGGCCACCTGGCCAGCTCTTGAATATTAGTCTGTACAGTCTAGTCAAACAGGGGCGGGAAAAATAGGGGATATAGACAGCCAGTAGAAAAAAATGAGGAAAGGATGGAAGCGATGGAAGCGATGTGAGGGTCTGCTCCAGTGCTTTTGCTCTTTTATTCTTCTTATTCTAACTCTTTTTAATCCTGGTCTTCTTCTGCATCGGCCGCTATTGCCCTGAGACGCTTGGCGGCTTCCTCGGCAGCTTCACCGGGTATGGCCGTGGTAAATTCAGAGCTGCCAAGCCAGGTCACTTCGTCTTCGTCATTCCAGGGAGCACTCACTACACTGACCCCGGATTCACGGTTGAGGCAAAGGATGCGGTCAGCGTCGTCTTCCCCGGATGTGGATTCATCTTTCAGAACAAGACCGCTTTCAAACAGTGCCCAGTTCTCGTCTTCAGACAGCCAGAAGGGGTTGCTCATGCTGCGTGTTGCCTTTAGATCGGCTTCTAGCTTGTCCTTGCTCAGGGTTAGTTCGCGTACTTCCTTGCGTTCCGTGACGAGAGCCGTATTGAGGTTTTTATTGTCTTTGGCCTGATCCAGGTTTTTCTTTTTCAGGTCTTTAACCTGGCGGTTCAGACGCTGGGGATCGAGCTTCTTGAGTTCCTTGAGTTCGGCCTGGACCTGGGCAAGGTCCTCTCTGGCCTTTTTGAGTTTACCCTCAAGTTTGTTGTCCTGCTTGCCTTCATCGACCAGCTTTTCCAGTCGCTCCAGTTGAAGCTCCTGCTGAAGGGCCTCGTACTCGGCCTCGAGATCCGCAAAATGATGGAACTGCTTTTCCAGATGATCAAAATCCTTTTTGTGCTCGATAATATCGTCGCGCAGTTTTTGCTCCATTTTTTTCTGGCGCTCAAGCTGCTCCAGGAGTTCTTTCTTCTCATCCTCCAGCTGTTTGATTTCTGCCTTGAGGACGTTGCTGGTGCGTAATTCTTTAAGACTTAGTACGTTAGCCATATTCCAGTGTGAATTTCTTCTTAGCTGACAGGGATTTCGGGTTGAAAAAACAGGATCTAGCGCAAACAGGGCGCGAATTCTATCACATTACGCCCTTAAACTGGCAAGACAGAATGGCCTTTCATGCTGGCAAAGGGTGAATTTTGCGGAAAGGGGAGGATTTACTGGTCAGGCGATGTTTTTTCCCGCATCTGTTCCAGCAGGCCATCCATGCCATCACGACGAACGATGCTGCTGTCAGGATCATATATGCCGCCGATCATGGTAATGAACATGCCGCGTGTCGTGTGCTCGACCAGTTCTTCGTTGATAATTTCCATGATCTGGGCCGGCGATTTCATGGTTTTGCCAAGGCAGTGATAAAGGCTGCTGGCTTTTGCCATTAACAGTGCCGCATCGATACCCTTGCCACTGACGTCGCCAATATTAAAAATATATGTGCCGTCCGGTTGCCTAAAATAATCGAAGAAATCCCCGGACACATTCTTGGCGGCTTGGTTGATGCCGGCAATAGGGTGCTCTTCAGCATAATCGGGGAGAAAGCTTTCCTGGATGGACCGGGCAATATCCAGTTCCTGCTGGATTATTTCCGTCTGGACCAGGTCACTGGCCATCTGGGCATTATGGATGGCCAGGGCAGCTGAAGAGGCGAGAATGCTGAGCAGGTGCCGGTCGACCTCGTTGAAGAGTCCTTCCGGATTCTTTTTTGAGGGACGCTTCTTAATGAGCTCAATGGCCCCGATTGTCTTTTTGTGTACTGTCAGCGGGGCGCAGAGAATGGATCGTGTCTGAAAGCCGGTTTCCTTGTCTATCCCATCAAAGAAATGCTCTGAATCGTCCACATCGCGGATCATGAGGACCCGGGATTCACTCACTGAGCGGCCGACAATGCCTGTCCCCACGAGAATACTGAATCCCTTGAGATTTACGGGCCCGGCACTGGCCACACAGGTGAGACCGTTATTGTCAGTGCTGAGAAAAACCGACGCCGCATCACAATGCATATGGCCCATCAGTTTATCCAGCGTGATAGCCAGGGTTTCATCAGTCCGGCCACCGTTTGAGAGTTATCCGGGTGGGGCTGGGTAGGTATTGTTGTCTAGCGCTGCAATAATGATGACTGTAAACAATAGCCAAATTACCAGTCCGACAGGTTAATGGACTGCCATGTAGAAAAAGGAAAGGGCCTGGATTGATTGCGGACCCGGCGGGGCCGGGTCCGCAATAGACCTATTGCTAGCGCTCGTATGAAATGCGGTAAATGATATTGGCGCCATCATCACTCAGCAGCATGGAGCCATCATCCATAACGACTGTGGCTACGGGACGTCCCCAGGGATTACCATCCTCGTTTATGAAGCCTACGAGAAAATCAATATATTCTCCGGTTGGCACGCCGTCTTCAATGGGCAGCCTGACAATCTTGTGCCCGGTTCTGTGGCCTCGGTTCCAGGAACCATGGAGGACAGCAAAACCATCACCGGCATATTCTGTGGGAAAAGCCGAGTCACCTGAAGGCTGCAAGGGATAGAATTCAAGATCTACTGCCGCAGAGTGCGCCGTGTAGGGCACATCCGGTTTTCTGATCTTGCCCACAAGGTCTGGCCTTGCACCGGCGTGGCGGGGATCCTCGTTATTACCCATGTAATACCAGGGCCAGCCAAAAAAGCTGCCTTCCGGAACCCGTGTGGAATAGTCTGGCACGAGGTCATCTCCGAGCTGGTCACGCTCATTGACTGTACACCAGACTTCCCCGGTTTCGGACTGTACTGTCAGGCCAACACAGTTGCGAATACCATTTGCCCAGAGTCGGGCGGTGGCTTCTTCATTGCCTACGTCGAAAACCATGACAGATGCGCGGTTCTCTTCAGTACCCCAGGTGGCACCCAGGCCTCTTTCAGACTCCCAGGACGCAATTTCCGCGCTGGATTTCACGGGCATGTCTTCCTGGACATTGGACTGGGAACCAACGGATACGAACATATGGCGGCCATCCCTGGAGAAAGCCAGATCCCTTGTGTAGTGTCCGCCACCGACTGGACTCAGCTGTGAAACCACCACTTCAGGTACTGCCCTGGCCTGTGTATCGCCAACCTGGTAAGGGTAGCGAATGACGCGATTGGTTTCAGCTACGTAGACCCATTCCGGGTTATCCCCGGCAGGATAAAAGGCAATACCGAGTGGCTGAAGCATGCCCTGTGCAAAGATGTGGTTCTGGGCAGGACGGCTGCGGTCAGCATTTGGACGCAATACGCGGACCCGTCCACTCTGGGTCTCGGACAGGAAAATGTCGCCGTTTGGAGCCAGTACCATGGCTCTGGGACCCTGCAGGCCGTCAAGGAAGGTTTCTACCCTGAATCCCTCAGGAACCATAAGTTCCGCACCTTCCGGGCGTTCTGCCACAGTTGGAAAATTCACAGCGGAACTTGTGGCATAGGGTTCAGGCAGTTCGTCCAGATTCACTTTATGAACACGACCGGGTCGGTCATTAATCCAGTCAGGGTCGCCTTTTGGTGGTTCTGCTTCAGGTGGGGGTCCGAAGCCGCCAAAGCCGCTAAATTCGGGGGTGTCATCGACGAAGGTGCCGTCTGATAATTCCTGGAAGTAGGCAATCAGGTTGTCGCGCATGTCACTGTCGGCAACAGGAATAACCATGGAGGAGCCAGGTATTACCTGTGTCGGGGCCGCCAGGAAACGATCCAGGGTATCGGCAGTCCATGTCAGGCCTGAAGAAGCCATAGCCTGCGTATAGGAAAAGTTGGTGGCACCGGCTTCACGGCCAATGATGTCATGCAGAAGCGGTCCCTGGGCTCCGCCGTTATCACCCGGCTCTGCACTGTGACAAAGGGCGCATTGCTGGCCGAAAAAGGTTTTGCCGGCATTGGAATCGGCTGCAAACAGCGGGCTTGAAAATGCCGCTGCAGCGACTAGTAGAAATGCTTTTTTAGACACGTGACCTCCATCATCTGATGTGAATGTCTTGTAGGGAAAAAAGGGAGGGAAAGCATAGACGGCAACACCGCCCATGTCCAATCGAATCCGGTCAAAAGGGCATCTTCAACGGCCATAAACAAATGGAATTGCCTGGCAGAATCTGAAAAACCTGTTGCGACACTCAGATGGCAATGACGCCGTTACTGTCGCCGAACTGCTCCTGTTCGATATCAAGTAAATGCAGCATTGACAGTAACAGGTTGGAGACCGGTGTCTTGTCCGGCGCTACGATATGCCTGTTACCTTCCAGTCTGCCTGATGCTCCCCCGGCCAGAACGATGGGCAGGGGATCGTGATTGTGCGAATTGCCATCACTCATGCCGCTGCCATAGAGAATCATGGAATTGTCCAGCAGGTTGCCGTCGCCATCGGGAGTGGCCTGAAGTTTTTCTAGGAAGTAGGCCAGTAATCCAACGTGGTAACGGTTCAGGACAGCGAAGCGGGCTTTCTGGTCTTCGTTGTTGGAATGATGGGACAGGGTATGGAAACTGTCCCTGACGCCACTGGCGGGGTAGACGGCACCGCTAAGTTCCTTGGCCATGAGAAAAGTGGATACCCGGGAAATTTCGGTTTGCCATGCCAGCACCTGCAGGTCAAACATGAGTTTGATGTGATCCTCGATGTCGACGGGAATGCCATTAGGCTTTTCAGGAATTGCGATATCTTCCGTGACTTTTTCACCTGCCTGTACGATGCGGCGTTCGATTTCCCGAATATCAGTGAGGAATTGTTCAAGCCGGATTTTGTCCGCTGCCGGTAGTGAACGGTCCAGATCTGAAAGTTGTTCTGATACTGCATCCAGAAGGCTCAGGGACTGTTTGCGCCGGGACTCACGTAGTTCCGGTGTGGCACCATCTCCGAAGAGCTGTTCAAAAACCACCTGGGGATTGTTTTGCATGGGCAGGGGTGAGAGGGAGGATTGCCAGGAGATCGTGTTGCGGTAGGCACAACTGAGTCCTTCGCCACAACTAAGGGTGGCTTCTTCAATGGTTAGTTCCATGGAAGGTAGTGGCGCATCTTGATGCAGGTGCTGTGCGATGATCTGGTCAATGGTGACGCCCAGTTCCGGGATGGCGCCGCTCAAGGGTTTTGATCCGCTCAGGAAGGAGGCGGCCGAGCGGTTGTGATTTGCCGTAGCGCCGCCCGGTCCATAGGCCAGAGGCAGGCCAAGACCACTGACAACATTGATATTCTCACGGAAGTTTTCCAGTGGAGCCAGTATTTCCGAGAAAGCAAAATTCCTGCCTGTTTCCGGAGGTGTCCATCGTGACATGGTGGCGCCATGGGGAATATAGATGGCACCAAAACGTGTTTTTGGCATGGCGGTCTGTGCCACGGCTGGACCGGCCGGAATCATGGATTCAAGGAATGGCAAGGCCAGTGAAGTGCCGGCACCTTTGAGGAAGGTGCGACGAGGGAGGTGTTTCTTGGTCAGGTAGATTGCCATGTCAGGCCTCCGGTTGCGCCCGTTTTGACGATGTCTGCAGGTCCGCCATTGCTTCGCTGCCGCCTTTTATCCGCCGGGTGAACTGATCGCTGAATATAATTCCCCTGACCAGGTCAGAAAAGCGGTATTCGCTGGCTTCCGCATTGCGAATAATAGAACGAACAGTCGGCATATCAAAATATTCAAGTTCCCTGCCAAGCGCATAAGTCATCAGTTTTTCCGTTACTGTTTCAATAAACAGGTCAGAGTATCGTACCAGGGCTTTGCGCAGATCAGCAGGGCCCTTCATGATCGTGCCATCCAGCAGCATTCCGGTAGGATCGACTGGGGACTGTCCATCGAATTCCCGCCACTGGCCAACCAGGTCAAAGTTTTCCAGGGCAAAACCGACTGGGTCAATGACCGCATGACAGGAAGCGCAGACCGGGTCAGTTCTGTGTGCCTCTAGGCGTTCCCTCACCGATGTAGTCAGTACAGTGCTGCCATCACCATCCAGGTTGGTCTCCACCCCCGGGGGCGGAGCAGGAACAGGAGCACTGAGCAGGTTCTCCAGAATCCAGCTACCGCGTACCACGGGGGATGTCCTGCTGGCTGTAGAGGTAACGGTAAGAATACTAGCTTGTCCCAGCAGGCCGCGGCGTGGGCTATCATTTTCCAGCGGCACTTTCCTGAAGTAGGACCCCCGCACACCCTTGATGCCATAATGCTCAGCCAGGCGATCATTGAGGAAGGTGTAATCGGCATCAAGCAGTTCCGTGACGGGATTGTCTTCATTGATCATGTTTGCCACAGCCAGTTGTGTTTCCCGGATAAAGGCGCTCCTCAGGTTGTCATCAAAATTTCCTTCTTCCGGAGTCACAGTTTCCACATCCCGAAGGAACAACCATTGACCGGCAAAGTTTTCGACCAGGGCACTGGCCTTGTCATCCCTGAGCATGCGCTGAATCTGTTCTTCAAGAATAGCCGGGTCACTGAGCATTTCCTCCATGGCCAGGTCCAGCAGTTCGTCGTCCGGGATGCTGCTCCAGAGAAAGAAGGAGAGCCGGGAGGCCAGCTCAAGGTCACTGATCGTATATATTTCTCCAGGTGCGAGGTGCTCGGGCTCTTCCTCGAAGCGGATCAGGAAGCGTGGATCGACAAGAATGCGTGACAGGGCCTGCTGGATTCCTTCCTCGAATCCACCTTCCTGTGCTCCCTGGCGATAAAACTGCATCACGGCAGCCATTTCCTCATTGGACACCGGTCCACGGTAAGCCCGTGTGGCGATATTTTCGGCAATTTCTGTCGCACAGGCGATTTCTTCATCATCCCGTTGAGGGTAGCAAGTGAATACTTTCTCCCGGCTGGGGGTTTTGCCGGGACCTGTGGCATTGAATGGACCGACTATCTCGATACGGTTGATACTCCCCACTACATTGTAGTTGGTGTAAATATCATTCACTCCGGCGGACTGGCGATGGTCAATGATTGCGGCCGTAATTGTATGGGGCCCTGCTGTCAGTGGAATTTTACTGATGGTGTTTTTTTCAACAGGAACCGGTTTGCCGTCGATAGTGATATCAAGATCCGATGGCAGTTGCTCCCCGAAGCCACGGCTGAAGCTGAACAGTCGCCCACCAACATTGATGTCATACTCAGCATCAAGGGGGAAGTTATGAGTGATTTTCATGCCTCCCCGTGTTCCAAGGGGCAGCCCCTCAATATGCCTGTCCTGGGCCAGTTCTGGTGGGGGCAGGAAAATGGTGGAGGCTTCTGTGGTGGTCATATCCCCTACCGCCTTGCGGCTGATCTTCATGGCAGCAGAGGTGTAGGCCTGTACCAGGGCAGGGGAAAAACCGAGAGAGGCGGCGATATTGTCAAATCCTCCGCTGGAATTATCCCTGGGCAGCAGGGTAGATACATCGACCTCAAGAGACAACAGATCGCGAATGGCATTGGCGTATTCATTGCGATTTAGCCTGTGAAGCGTTGGAGAGGCGGGCATGGGTTCAATAGTATTGTCCAGCTGATGCTCAATCTGCTCGGCAAAGGCTCTCATCGTAGCCGGGTCGGGGCGTTCTTCACCCACGGGGGGCATCATTCCGATGCGAACCTTGCGAATCATTAATTCCCAGGTTTCCGGAGCCGCTTCCACATGATTGAAATCAAGGCCCTCCATATCCAGGCTGCCGGCCCAGTCTTCGAAGTTATGACACTTGATGCAGTACTGCTCCATAAAGGCAGGCACATTCTGGGCTGTTGCCATTGTACTGGCCAGACTGCCGAGCAGTGAGAGGATCAATATGGATGGAAATGCTTTCATTTCGTGATTACCTAACAGGCATGCCTCTCTCTTCAAGCAGGTGTGAAATCAGGGCCATCGATTCGGGTTTTTCTTCGGCCGGGTGCGTGGCCAGGAAAACGCCTTTTGCCCAGTCCAGTGGTGTCCGACCCTCCGCATCCTCGGCATCCAGCCTCGCCCCATGTTTTACAAGCAGCCGGATAATGTCATTGGAACCCCGGTTAGCTGCACCATGAATAGCGGTCAACCCCATGGAATTGGCTTTGTTGATATCCATGCCCAGGTCGATGCACAACTGAACCGCCTCAAGTAATGCCTCCGGTGACCAGGTCCAGGTCTGGGATACCACCCAGTTGATGCCGGCAGCAGCCATCAGGGCATTGGTTCCTTCAAAGGTTTCGATATACGGGTCTGCACCATGATCCAGTAGCAGCCTCATGACAGGGATATCACCGGCTCTTGCAGCGCGTATGAAAGGAGTCTGGCCGGTGAAATCCACCCATTCCAGGGTGCCTGTGATATTCAGGAGATAATGCCGAATTGGGGGAGACTCCTTTGTTCTGGCGTCCAGATCTGCACCTTCAGACACCAGGATCCTGATAAGTTCAAGGATCTCATCCTGATTCGTGACGTAATTGGTGAACTTATCATTGTGTACGTAGAGATTGCGTACATTGATGGCTTCCCAAAGGGGAGTACGACCATACCAGTCAGCTTCATCAAGATCCGCCCCCCGTCGGACCAACAGCCGGGCAGTTGCCATACTGTTTGTTTCCACGGCCATCAACAGGGGGCTGATGTTGTTGGCCTCGGTTTTCAGGATGTCGGCTCCTGAGTCCAGTAAACGTTCTGCGATGCCAGTATGATTATGTCTGGCTGCATAAAGCAGTGGCGTCATGCCTCCGGGGATGGGTTCCCTGCGCCCCCTGTCAGCCGGGGTGCCTCCACGAATGATGCCAATACCGAAACCAAAACCTGGTTGGGAGTTTGGACCTGTCCATCCCGGCGTCTCGCCGATATCTGTACTGGCGTTGGGATCGGCTCCCTGATCAAGTAGATATGTCACGATGTCCAGGTGGCCGGCCCTTGAGGCGAACATCAACGCTGACTGGCCAAATCCTTCCTCACGGACATCTACAAGCGCGCCATTTTTCACCAGTTGTTCAACATTGGCCAGGACACCGTTTTCAGCGGCTGTCATCAGAACGGTCTGCCCATTATGTTCCAGGGTATTGGCATCAGCACCGGCATCAAGCAGTAAATCTACCAGTGCGATATTGCCATTGGCGACAGCCAGGCCAAGCGGAGTGACGCCATAACGGCTGGAAATTTCCGGATCAGCACCCGCTTCAACAAGCAGGCGTGCAGATTGCAGGTCATTGTACCGAACGGCCCAATGCAGGGCCGGGGTGTCGTATTGCCCCCGGGTGTCGGGATCTGCACCTTCTTCGAGCAGGCGGCTAACCGCGGCAGAGTCCTGGTTCATGGCAGCATCTGCCAGGTTGAGGCTGTCCTGCGCTGTTGCGCATGGCAACCGGCAAAACAGGATTAGCAGCAGGATGTGCTGAAAAGGTTTCATGATGAAAGTGCTTGTCCCCCTGGCTACCGGTGATTTGCCGGTAAGCACTAACGTCTCAAGGTGTTTAAGCAGGCCCTATATAGTCGGTCTTCAATATGACTTGATACGCCTGGCCCCGGTTCAAGTCAAGTTTGACTGTTACAAATACCTTTTCTTTCCACAATAAATCCTCCTGGTGTATGGGTCGATTGCCATGCAGCTATTTTTTCAACTTCAAATACATCTCATATTTGGGTACTCTCTATAGCCTTTGAGCATTCACCAGGGGTTTAGAATATGTCGGGTAATCCACAACAGCAGCGTTTTCGCAGAGAATTTCTCAAGTTTCTTGCAGGGAGTCCCCTGATGACCAGTTTTTCTGCCTTTACCCAGGAAGTGGAAGAAACGCTTGGGGAGAAACTGACCAACCCGGATCAGGTCATCAATGTTTTTGAAATGGAGGCCATTGCCCGGGAAAAAGTCCCTCCGGCACATTTTGGCTACCTGATTTCCGGTGTGGACAGTGATGGAACGCTGCGCGCCAATCGTGAAGGTTTCAATCGTTTCCAGATCCGTCCCCGCAGACTGGTGGATGTCAGTGGCCCAACGGATATGTCGGTCAGTGTGCTGGGTGCGGAGGCGAAATCGCCAATCTTCCTGAGTCCTGTAGGCAGTACCGGTGGTTTCCACAAGGATGCTGATCTTGGCGCTGCCCGTGCGGCAACAGCGAAAGGACATCACATGATCCTGTCGACACAGGCATCCTCACCCATTGAAGACGTCGCTGCAGCCCGCAACGGTGAGCCATTATGGTTTCAGCTGTACTCTACTGATCGCTGGGAGTATACCGAGGCTGTTGTTCGTCGCGCCGAACGGGCGGGCTGCACAGCCGTATGTCTCACCGTGGATCTGCCTGGCGGAAGGAATACAGAAACATCTGCCATATTGGCCCGGGAAGATGACCGCTTCTGTGAAGAGTGTCATTACGGTCAGTCCAAACCCCTGTTTGAAGGCCTTGATATGCAGGGCGTGGGCCTGGTGGACCCAGCCCTGACCTGGGATGTGATCGGCCGGCTTAAAGAGATTACTGACATGAAAGTCCTGATCAAGGGAATAGAAGTGGGTGCTGATGCTGCCCTGGCTGTGCAGTATGGCGCTGATGGCGTCATCGTTTCAAACCATGGTGGTCGTGCCACGGATACCGGCAGGGGAACTATTGAATGTCTTCCAGAGGTGGTCAAGGCGGTCAATGGCAGAATACCGGTAATCGTTGATGGTGGTATTCGCCGTGGGACCGATGTTTATAAGGCACTGGCACTGGGTGCCTCTGCAGTTGGTATCGGGCGCCCCTATTGCTGGGGGCTTGGAGCTTTTGGCCAGGCTGGAGTGGAACGTGTGCTGGATTTGCTCAATCGTGAGCTTGGCATTACCATGCGTGGCAGCGGAACGCCGAATATTGCCAGCATAGGTGGGGATTATGTTGAAGATATGGGCTATCGGGTGCCACGTGGCACACTCGGCAGGGAGCTGATTTAAAGCCCTTGAAAGAACCAGGGGGGGATCAATGGGGTCAGGGTGAATGTATTTTGCCCTGGCCCCTTTGATTTTTTGGGGTATAAAAAAGTGAGCGACATAAATAGAAGGAAGTTTATGACCCTGTCAGCAAATGTGTCTGCTATGGCAGCCGTATCTGGTGCATCATCGGGAGAAGCAGCCTATTCGAATGCATTTCATGTTTGCATGCATGGGATAACTTCAAGTGGCCATGATTTCAGGACAGTCATGGAAGGGTGGGCGAGAGCCGGTATCAAAGCGACTGAACCCGATTTGCAATCAGCCAGGACCTTTGAAGATAGCAACGGCACAGGTGCTGCCCGACGTCTCATGGATGATCTTGGGATTAGCGCTCTATCTACAACCAACCAGCTTTTTCTGGAGGAAACCGGGCCGCGTCGACAACAGGCCATTGAGGACTTGAAATGGAAAGTTGTGATGGCTGAGTCACTGGGAGCTGACCGGCTGGTGGCCCCGTCAGCAGCGAGCCAGGTACATACCATGCAGGATTATGACGAAGTGATGGAAAACCTGCATGAAGCGGCAGAAATAGCCCGGCCTCATAATGTCTCGCTGATGGTGGAATTTACCCGGTTGTCGACCCTGGTGAATAACCTGCGCACATCCCTGGAACTTGTCAGGACAATTAACCACCCCAACCTGAAATTCATGCTGGATGTTTATCATTTCTGGGCCGGACCCAGTAAATTTGAAGACCTGGATATGATTGAGCCGGGTGAAATACATCATGTCCATTTTGCCGATACACCAGCCATGCCCAGGCTGGAAGTGGCAGAAAGGAAAGACCGGGTATTTCCGGGAGAGGGTGTAGCGCCTTTACAGAAGATCGTGGATACACTGGAGGAAAAAGGTTACAGCGGTCCCTTGTCGCTGGAGTTATTTGATCCCGAGGTACAAAATGCAGATCCTGAACTGATTGCCCGAAAGGGAATTGAGACAATTACACCATTCATCTCCTGAATGATGTTGCATTCAGGCGTCCCCGTTGACAGATTAAATTACCGGTTTCGTCCATACAGTATCATTTTCTTTCGGTGCTGCCTGATTCCTACCTAACGGTCTGCCGGGTGACATCCACAAGCGTCGGTGTGCCTGCCTGCTTCATGGCCACTTCCAGTTCACTGTCCAGTATTGTCAGTACCTTGCTCACACCCTCTGCGCCAAAAGCACCCAGTCCCCAGAGGTAGGGGCGGCCGATACACACAGCATCGGCGCCCTGGGCCAGTGCTTTCAGGACATCAGTTCCCCGTCGGATGCCACCGTCGACAATAACCGGAACCTTGCCGTTTACTTCATCCACGACTTCCGGTAGCGAATCGATGGTGGCATAGCCGCTTTCATCGGCTCGGCCACCGTGATTGGACACATGGATCCCATCAACACCCGCAGCCACTGCCAATGCGGCGTCTTCAGGCAGCGTGATCCCCTTGATCACGAGTTTCATTCGGGTAAAGTCGCGCAGACGCCTGACAAAATCCCAGTCCATGGCTGGGTTGCTGACATTGGTGCCGGGTGGCACCTGCAGTCCCTGCAGCATGGCTCTGTCGGCAATGGTAGTCCCGGGAATATGGCATTCAGCACATTCTTCCGCCTCCCTGTCGAAACGACGCATGCGGTCCTGGTTTCGGGCAGGTATATCCACTGTCAGGAACAGCACAGTAGAGCCGGCAGCTTCTGCGCGGTGGACAAGTCCCTGGGTGATTTCCCACACATTGGTGGGATAGAGTTGAAACCAGACTGGTTCGCCCCTGGCTTGCGCCACTTCCTCGATACCATAGGTGGCTGCAGTTGACAGAATCATTTTATGGCCAGTTTGTGCTGCCCCCCTGGCAACTTCCTTTTCCCCATCTTTGTGAGCCATACCTGTCCCGCCAACGGGGGCAAGCAGAATGGGTGAGTGAAGGGGCTCACCAAACAGTTCGGTCGAGAAATCTATGCGGCTCACATCAACCAGGCGCCGGGCACGCAAATGAAGTTTTTCATAGCCGGTGCGGTTCGCACGCAGGGTCAGCTCGTCATCAACCCCCTGTGAAATATAGGTCCAGTGGGCCTGGCTCCAGTTCTGCATGGCCACATTCTCCATGTCCCAGACATTGACGGCCATGTCCGCTGATGCAGCAATATAGTCACGATCATCAAGACGTTGTGCGGCCCAGGCAGGCAGAGCACCTGCAACAGGGCTGCCTGCCAGGAACTGAAGAAGTTTGCGGCGGGAATAGTCGGTTTTATTCATGAGAGCCTCTGAAGTTTTTCCTCTATTATCTTTTTTTACAGGCATAAAAAAACCCCGTCGGTGAGGGCGGGGTTTTTGTCGTTGCCATTCAGTCTCGAGGCGAGAGTTTCACCAGGCGGCCTTCAGGGCCGTCCTCGATGACCCAGATATTGCCTTCCGGACCCTGTTCAATCCCTCGAATCCGGCGTCCCATAACGAAGCGCTGGGCTTCCACGGCATTATCGCCATTCACTACGATGCGCATGATCGACATGGAGGACAGGCCGGAAATAAAACCGTTGCCGCGCCATTCAGGAAAGGCGTCACCATCATAGAACATAAGGCTGGATGGCGAGATCACCGGATTCCACCAGACCTTCGGCTTTTCAAAACGGCCTTCAGTGTCTGTATCGTGATCGGGAATAATTTCGCCAGTGTAGTGGTTGCCATTGGAAACAATGGGATAGCCGTAGTTGTCGCCAGCAATCACCAGGTTGAGCTCATCACCACCGCGTGGTGCCATTTCAACATTCCAGAGCCTGCCATCGTTATCAAAAGCGATGCCCAGTGGGTTGCGATGTCCATAGGACCAGACCTGTGCAGCAATGCCACCCTGGCTTGCAAATGGATTGCCTTCTGCGGCAGAGCCATCATCATTAAGCCTGAGAATTTTACCCAGGGAGGAATTCAGGTCCTGAGCGGGATCATACTTGTTGCGTTCACCGCTGGAGACAAACATGTGTCCTTCATTGTCAAAGGCAATGCGATGGCTGAAGTGGAGACCACCATCCACTTTCGGGAAAGCGCGCCAGATAACTTCCAGATTTTCAACCGCGGGAGCATCCAGGTTGAGTGTCCCTCGGGCGACTACTGCGCCACGGGTTTCGTTGGCACCGGCTTCCACATAGCTGATGTAGACAGTCTGATTGTTCTCAAAGTCGGGATGCAGCACGATGTCGCCAAGTCCACCCTGGAAAAAGTAATCCACTTCCGGGGCTCCGGCGACTTCGGTTTTATCCCCGGTTTGTGTAACCAGCTGGATGGTGCCGCCCTTTTCTGTAACCAGCAAGCGACCGTCCGGAAGGAATTCGATAGCCCAGGGTTCATTCAGCTCCGCTACTGGAGTTGATATGAATGGGTAGGGTTCCTGGGCGAAAGCACTGGAGCCCAGCATCAGACCCAGGGTGAATAGCAAGATACGTTTCATGGGATAAACCTCGTGTGATGTATCAAATGAGCATTTGTTATTTGACCGTTTCTTAATCTGACTTTAATTATTCAGATCGACTTCTATGGATAATCTTCCATTTTTTTCTGCCCCGGGAAATAGCCGGACAGGCATTTTCTTCGTTACTTTGATTTGCGGGGGCAGTCCAGTATATAAACCCTTATTGATTAAATCCATTCCAGACACAGACAGGAATAACAGACAGATGACCAGAGAACTGATCCTCATGAGGCATGGCAAGTCAGACTGGAGCAAACCGGTAGCTGATTACCATCGGTCCATCAAGAAAAGAGGAGTGACGGAGTCCGGAAAAATCGGTACCTGGCTACAGGAACAGCAACTTGTTCCTGACCTGATTATCAGCTCACCAGCTCAGCGTGCCAGGGAAACAGTTGAGTCAGTCATTGGAAGCCTGGACTATGATGGGGAAAATATCTTCTGGAACGAATCCGTTTACATGGCGGATGTCAGTGAGTTGCTTGATGCCATTGCTACAACCCCTGCGCAATGCCACCGCCTGTTGGTGGTTGGCCATAATCCCGGGTTGGAGGATCTGCTTTTTTACCTGACAGAAGAAGTCGATGTCCCCGATGATGGCAAGGTACTGCCAACGGCTACCGTGGCCGTATTACAGACTGAGTCTGAATGGGCTGAACTTGAACATGCTTCCTGCAAGCTGGGCATTATTGTTCGCGGCCGGTATCTCTGAACTAATCCAGGCGGTCTGTCACCTGCTTGATGGATAATCCTAACGTTTGAACAGGCTTTCCAGTGCGCGATTCAGTAGTTCTTCCCGTGGATCCAACGGTTGCTGTTCCTCTTGCTGGGGTGTGGGCTCTGTAGAAGTATCACTGCCTGTGCTTTCCGAGACTTCATCCCCGATAGCTCTTTGTAGAAGATCTGTCAGCCCGCGCTGGATAGCGGATTGTATGGCGCCGGCAATAATCGCCTGGATGTCCGGCAAACACGAGGGCTCGGCCAGGGCGCCGGTGCAGGCAATGGGCAGGGCATAGCCGCCGATGTCATAGGCCCGCTCATCGGTGGCAGGTGACTCATCCACATTGGCCACCAGGTTAAAATTGATAGTGTTATTTGTCAGGTTGGCCAGAATGCCTCGACCGGATACATCAAAGCCGCTGGATTCAATCAGCAGGTCATTAGTCGTAACAATACCATTCTGTACCTCCACCGACGCAGAAAATGTGTCAAAGGGTGTCCTCTCGCCCCTGACGATATTTGCAGGACGCTGTTCCCGGATCATGGTTTCCACCTGGGCCAGCACACTGCCAACATCCACGCCTTCCAGAATACCGTCATGCAGTGCCATGGAACCGGTTCCGTTCAGGTTTCTCTTGATTGTTGCTGTGTCCTCGCCCCGTCCGGCAAGGTTCAGGCGGATATCTCCCGTACCACTGACATAGCTGGCATCCATGAAATCCCTGAGTAAAGGTGCCAGATATATATTTTCCAGACGGGTATCAAGGCTGGCCACCGGTATACTGCCGTCTGTGCTCAGCCTGATATCACCAGTGTAACTTCCCTGATAAAGGTTGGCGTTAATCGGGGCAAGGGCGAGTTCACCATCACTGGCATTAATAGCCAGGGAAAGATTATCCAGATTCAGATTGCTGTAGGTCAGGTGTTCTATGCGGACCTGCCCCTTCAGGTTAAGGTTCCGTAATGTATCTACCGGCAAGAGTGTATTGCCGACGCTGCTATTCACGGATGACTCTTCCTCGGGTTCAAGGTAACGATCCAGGTTGAGAGAGGTGACGGAGAGATCGAACGTCGATGCCGGAGGTACAAGGTTATTATCAAGGTCGGCCAGGGTGAGATTGCCGGTAATGGTGGAGTCATCCAGTGCCAGGGTGAGATTGTCGAGCTGCATATTGTCAGCACTGGCTGAAAAATTACTGCTTAGGGCCAGTGATCTGAATACAGTGCCATCAGATGTGACTGGCAGCGGCTGATTAATCTGTTGCATGAAACGGCGCAGGTTAAAGGGAGCTATCCTGATTTGTCCATTAATACCTGGATTGTCGAGAATATTGGTGGCATTCAGGTTTCCTCCTAGATCCAGCCCGAGTCCGGCAAGGGAAAGGTCACTGGTGGCCACAGTTTCATCCTCAAGATTCAGTGACATACTGGTATTCAGGGCCAGGGTAACCGGTCCATTAGGAATATCCGGTCCGTCAAGAGTAAGATCAAGGGTAAAAGGTGACATGGAGAGATTTTCGCGCGTGCCATCCACCGCTGTCTCCAGAGTTACTGACTGGACGACCTCGGCAAGATCGCTTCTGTCCAACGCCTTAAGCAGGCTTTCCAGATTTTTGCCGGACAGGGTGATGCGTCCACCCATGGTGCCGTCCGGTGCCTGAAAATTACGTGCCTGCAGGCTGCCATTGAGCGTGAATCCAAGAAAACTGGCATCAATGCCGCTCACATCGATGTTGCCGCTTTTCATGTCGATATCAAATGGCGCATTGATATCAAACCCCTTGTTATCAACCTGCCGAAGTTGTCTGCCTAGTTGATTCAGGGATGATTCACGTCCTTCGGTGACCTGACCGGCTATTTGCAGTATCAGGGGAAGGTCAGGACCGCTGGCATTGAGGTGCCCCTGAAAGACCGGTGTGTCGGTATTGATGCCACTGGCTGATACATTGCCATCCAGGTTTGTACCCAGTGCTTGCGCAATCAGTGCAGGCACGCTGATGTTGCCGGTTTCCAGGTTAGCATCAAAAGTGGTCTCCAGCAGAAACGCCTGATTGGGAGACTGTTGAAGATCACGACCATAGGTGGCGAGTGCTGAATTCCGTCCTCCCTGTAACTGACCGGCGACTTCCAGAAGCGTAGGGAGATCGGGACCAGCGGCATTGATACTGCCCCTGATGACAGGGCTACCGGCCAGGAGATTTGTTGCACTGATATCGCCTTTGATCGACGAGTCCAGCAGGTTGGCATCAAGATTGTTGATCGCCAGGGTACCCTCGGCGGGGCTGCTTTCAAAAAGGCCACTAACTGTAAATCCCCGGTTATCCAGGTTGGTGATCTGGTCAACCAGCGCTTCATTTTCAAGAATACGGAAGACCACTGCCAGGTCCGCGCCGGCGGCGGCCAGATTGATCTGGTAAAAAGGGTTTGTACCGGAGAAGTTCCTGCCATTGATGTTGGCATTGATCCGGGTGTCCAGGGCTGAAAAAGAAACATTACGCAAGGTCAGCAGATCATTGGCAAAGTCCAGACTGGCCGATGAACTGAGGGTGACTTCGGTTGTTCCGCCGGGCACATTATTACCCGAGAGTGTTCCTGACAATGTTAGGGGATCAAGATCATAACGCTCATTGGCCAGGTCATAGAGCAGGGTGCCGGAAAGTTGTAGTCTACTGGACAGCAAGGGTCTGGAAGAACTGGCTGAAAGTCCCATAGACAGGCTGACAGGCTCTCCATACACCAGCTCCCCGGTATTGACAGTAATATTGTCGAGCTCGTAAATGACATCATTGAAGCGGTCATCGAAAGTGATCCCCGCATCGCGGATATCCACACCCCCCAGGACCAGTTTGTTGAAAACGGGGGACGCCTGGGCATTACCTTGATCGCTTTTTCCTGTTTCAACGGGCAATTCCCAGTTTCCCTGGCCTGTAATGTTGGTTTCCAGGTAGAGTCGGGTGCCGGTAAGCTCGATCGTGTCAATTTCATATTCCCTGTCCAGCAGGGGCAGCAGTTTGGTACGGAATTTTGCATGTTCAGTCTGGAGAAGGGGAGTGCCGCTAAAACCATCAGGGCTCTGTATCAATACGTTTTCGAGAGTTAGGCCCAGCCAGGGATAGAGTTCAAGCTGGATATCTCCATTCAGAACGAGAGTCAGCCCGGTAATTTCCTCAAACTTCCTCGAAATGGTGGCTTTGTGGCTGTTTGGATCCAGGTTTATGGCGTAAAGGAACGCAACCAGTACAATGGTAAAGATCAGGGTAACCAGGGAAATCAGGGCTTTAAGCAGCTTTGACATGGCGTTCAGGCATTCTCGTCAAGAATCTTCAATAGGAATCGGACTATTCAGGGTAATTAGACCAGAGTCTTGCCAGGTTGTTGCGAAATAAACATGGAAATTGTGGATGGATTTTTCGCTCCTGAGAGGCTGAATACGGATTTTTGGTATGACAGGAAATCATTTGATTTTCGACAATAGGTAAAACCAATGGTCCAACTATAGTGAAACAATTAGACAGGCTTTTGACGGGTCTTTATATTTGGACTCAAGTCATTAATCCAAACTGGCTTCGCGAAGTCCCGGACTTCAATAAACGTTTATTAAATAGGTAGTACTAAAACAAAAAGGAGTGAACTATGTCTTTAGCAGGTTCCAAAACTGAACAAAACCTCAAGGATGCCTTTGCAGGTGAATCCCAGGCCAACCGTCGTTACCTTTACTTCGCCGCCAAGGCTGACGTGGAAGGTTACAATGATGTAGCAGCGGTTTTCCGTTCCACGGCAGAAGGTGAAACAGGCCATGCCCACGGTCACCTTGAATACCTTGAAGAGACTGGTGATCCGGCCACTGGCCTGCCTATCGGTGGTACTTCTGACAACCTGAAAGCCGCGATTGCTGGTGAAACCCATGAGTACACTGATATGTACCCGGGTATGGCCAAATCTGCCCGCGATGAAGGGTTTGATGAAATCGCTGACTGGTTCGAAACCCTGGCCAAGGCTGAGCGTAGCCACGCCAACCGTTTCCAGAAAGCCCTGGATGGCCTCGACGGCTAAGCAGGTGGTCTAGAACCCCTCCAGCCCGGAATGTGCATTTAACCGGGCCTGTGTACACCCGGCCTGTAAACTGGGCCGGGTGCCCACAATAATTAATCACGGCCGACTTGCGAGAAAAGCATGAGCGATACAACACCTGTAAATGAAAGACCGAGGGAAGGTAGCCTTGAAGCACCTACCCGCCACCCGGTGGAATGGCAGACAAAGGATTTCTGGAATGAAGACTCTCTCAATGCCGAGCTCGAGCGTGTTTACGATATCTGTCATGGATGTCGTCGCTGTGTAAGCCTGTGCAATGCTTTCCCGACACTTTTTGACCTGGTGGATGAATCCGACACCATGGAAGTGGATGGCGTTGATAAAGCGGATTACCAGAAGGTGGTGGATCACTGCTACTTGTGTGACATGTGCTATATGAGTAAATGTCCCTATGTGCCACCCCATGAATGGAATGTGGACTTTCCTCACCTGATGCTCAGGGCCAAAGCCGTTAATTTCAAAAAGAACGGTGCTTCATTTCGTGACAGGACACTCACCAGTACTGACAGGGTAGCCGGTTTAGCGACCATTCCGCTGGTGGATGTCACCGTAAATGCCCTGAATAAAAATGCTGCTTTTCGAAAAGTCCTGGAGAGTACCATGGGGGTTCACCATGCCGCTCCGGTACCGGAGTACCATCGCAATAGTCTGCGTAAACGGGTGAAGACCTTTGATAAAATACTGGAACCCAAAGCGGTAGGCCGCACGACTGGCAAAGTAGCGTTCTATGCCACCTGCTATGGTAATTACAACTCGCCACACCTCGGGGAAGATTTCTACAAGGTCTTTCAGCACAACGGCATTCATATTGAACTAGTACCAAAAGAGGCCTGTTGTGGTATGCCGAAACTTGAACTGGGCGACCTTGAGTCGGTCAGGGAGCTTAAAGAAAAAAATATCCCGGTTCTGGCAAAACTGGTGGATGAGGGTTTCGACCTGACAGCACCGATTCCTTCCTGTGTACTGATGTACAAGCAGGAACTCCCCCTCATGTTCCCGGATGATGAAGAGGTGCTGAAAGTGCAGAAAGCCTTTTTTGATCCCTTCGAGTACCTGTTCCTGCGTCATAGGGAAGGAGAATTCAGCACTGATTTCAAACAGGGCCTCGGTGATATCAGTTACCAGGTGGCCTGCCATTTGAGAGTACAGAATATAGGGCTGAAAACCCGGGATATTCTGAACCTGGTACCCGATACAGAAGTGGTCCCACAGGAGCGCTGTTCAGGTCATGACGGTACCTATGCCGTCAAGAAAGAGACCCATGATATTGCCGTAAAGATCGGCCGTCCCATTGTACGTAAGGTCGACCAGCAGGAGCCCGATCACTTTATTTCAGATTGTCCAATGGCGGCTACTCATATTGCAGATATCTCTGAGAAGGTTGATAAGCCTGAACATCCCATGACCCTGCTAAGGCAGGCGTATGGGCTTTGATTGCAAATGGTCAGGTTTATTGATCGGTTCACATTGATTTATCGTAAACCCCCTTCGTTGATCAAATGGCTCTGACCCTTTGAAAAAATTTTGGTAAGGAGAAAAAAATGTCCAAACTGACCAGAGAAGACCTTTGGTCCCTGGAAGACTATGCCGTCAATCGGCCAGAGTTCCGGGCCAGGGTGCTGGAGCACAAAAAGAACCGTCATATCGAACTGAATGAACATGCACGCCTGCTGTTTGAAGATGCGTTAACCCTGAAGTACCAGATTCAGGAAATGCTGCGTATAGAAAAGGTATTTGAGGCTGAGGGCATTAATGATGAGCTGGAAGCCTACAATCCGCTGATTCCTGATGGTGACAACTGGAAGGCCACCTTTATGATTGAGTATGAAGATGTGGATGAGCGGAAACTGCGTCTGCAGGAACTGAAAAGTGTGGAAGATCTTGTCTGGATGCAGGTGGACGGGCATGACAAGGTGTATGCCATCGCTGATGAAGACATGGATCGGGAAAATGATGTAAAAACGTCCAGTGTCCATTTTCTCCGCTTCCAGCTCACACCAGACATGGTAGGTGCTGCCAAAAATGGCGCCACCATTTTTACAGGTTGTGACCTGGAGGGTTTCCGGATAGGCCCCCTTGAGGTCGTCAGTAATGTTGCCGATTCACTCAGGCAGGATCTGGCCTGAATCGCACACGGTATATTCGGATTCAATGAAAAAAGCAGGGAAACCTGCTTTTTTTATGGGCGGTGCTTTTAGCCGGGATTCCCGTTAGGCTATTTTGCGGTGTTTATGTTATTTTCAATCCCCCAATAGTAATGACATGACAACTCCAATTGCTTATTTCAGGAAAATAGCCAATGAACAGAACAGCTTCCCTATTTATGCTAATTGCCGCGTTTCTGCTGACTGCCTGTGGAGAGCAGCAGGAAACACCGGTGACACTTCAGGATTCAGAAGGTACCGCCCAGGTACCGGTCGATGAGTCAGTTATTTTTATTTCCAATGCCAATGTTATTGATGGCCTGGGTAATGTGATTTCTGGTGGAAGTGTCCTTATTGAAGATGGTCGTATTGTCGAAGTAGGTATAGATGTCGTTCCACCCCTGAACGCAATGACAATAAATGCCGAAGGCAAAACGGTTATGCCCGGATTTATAGAAGGGCACCGCCATATCATCCGGGGTAACCCTGAAGAATGGATGGCTAACCGGGCTGAGGAAAGTATGCAGGAGTTTCTTGAAGCCGGTTTCACCACGGTCCTTTCCGCGATTGATGCCCCGCAGATTCTCGATCTTAAACGCATGATTAACGAGGGTGAGATGGTAGGACCTCGTATCCTTGCCGGATCATTTGTACCCATTAATGCCTTGCCACCGGGAGAACCAACAACAGACCCTGCAAGGACTGATGTCTCCAGACCGCCTCATCGGCCCACTAAGCCTGCAGGCAAAATACCCGATGAGGTAATCATCAATGCTGTCCAGAATGCTGCGGACGCTGGTTTTGATTTCACCAAGACCGTAGTCACGGTTACACCAAATGGACCGGAAGTGGATTCCCTGACCTTAATGGTGGAAGAAACCCATAAGCACGGCCTCAAAGCCATCGTGCATGCTGTTGGCAAATGGGATGTGCTGGAAGTGATCAAGGCCAGGCCGGATCATCTGGTGCACACCCCTCATATTGGTCAGCTAACCGAGGAAGAAGCCCAGATAATCGCGGATACCGGAATTCCCATGGTTTCTTCCCTGGGAACGCTTGGCATCTTCTATGATGAAAACAATCAGCCAATTTTCAGGGATGGCTATCCCTATAGCTGGAATACGCTGAGCAGTGTCGGTATGGGGCCTGTCAATGCACGGCTTCTCTGGAATGCGGGAATTACCTATGGGTTTGGCACCGATACCACTTTCCATCCCCGCGAAACATTCAAGCATGAGCTGAAAACACTGTTCCTTACTTTTTCCGAGCAGGACATTATTAAAATCATGACAGAACATACTGCCAAAGCCATTTTCATGGAAGACGAACTTGGCTCCCTTGAGCCGGGCAAAATCGCGGATGTGGTTATTGTAGATGGCGATCCCATGGAGAGACTCTTTGACCTGCTCAACGTGGACCTGGTGATCAAGGATGGTGTTGTTGTCGTCGACAAGTTGTAAATCAACGAGTCAGAAATTTACCCCCGGGGGACGAATGATGAAAAGGTTGTTGAGCATAATATTTCTGGTGTTCGCCGTCCCCGGTTTTGCCCAGGATTTTTCAGCGGCACCACCATTGCCGGATCTTCCCCGGATCTATGAGACTACTGAATACACAATCCAGGTAGACCAGGTGGCGGGCGGACTGTCCAATCCATGGTCGATAGCTTTTCTTCCTGATGGTGACATTCTGGTGACTGAGCGTGCCGGTCGCCTGCGTTTGATTCGTCATGGTGAGTTACAGGAGGCACCCATCAGCGGTGTGCCAGAGGTCAAGATCACTGTGCTGGGTGGTTTGCTGGATGTATTGCTGCATCCTGAATTTGCTGACAATCAAATTATTTATCTCAGTTATGCCAAGGGGCGGGATGAAGATAACCGTTCCTCTACGGCGATTGCCCGGGCCAGGTTGGAAGATAATGCCCTGGTCGATCTGGAAGACATCTTTATTGCCAATTCATGGAGTGCTTCGCCTACCAACTTTGGTGGTCGCATGGTCTTCGGAAACGATGGCAAGTTATACATGACTATCGGCGAACGCCAGGAAGAAACACGTGCCCAGGACATGATGGATCATGGAGGCAAGGTTATACGCCTTAATCCTGACGGTTCAGTGCCACAGGACAACCCCTTTGCAGGAATTGATGGGGCCTTGCCTGAAATCTATGCGCTGGGTATACGCAGTCCGCAGGGCCTGACGATGCATCCCGATACCGGGGCGTTATGGGAAAACGAACATGGTCCCCTGGGTGGTGATGAGATCAATATCATTGAGGCCGGCAGGAATTATGGCTGGCCACTGGCTACTTTTGGCCTGGATTACGATGGCTTTCCGTTCACTGAGGAAACAGAAGGGGAAGGACTCGAACAGCCATTTATGTACTGGATTCCTTCCATTGCCATTTCCGGTATCAGTGTGTATCAGGGCGAGGCTTTTCCGCGCTGGCAGGGCAATGTCTTTGTCGGTGCCATGATCATGGGGCGCACACCAAAGACAGGGCATATCCAGCGCATCACCTTCAGTGATGAAGGCGTACCACTGGTAAGAGAGCCCATCCTGGTGGACCTGCATCAACGCATTCGTGATGTTCGCCCCGGTCCTGATGGCCACCTTTACGTATTGACCGATCAGAATCCTGGGGCAGTACTTAAAATTTCACCCGCGAACTGAGGGGTTGAAAATATTACCCTGTGACCATTTCCAGATTTATTGCCCATAAGTCCGATCAATTAAATCCGGGTAATTGCTGAAGCCACATCAGGACAGCGAAAACATACAGTTAAAAAAAAGCCCCGCGAGAGCGGGGCTTTTTATATGAAGAAGGAAAGTTATCTTCTTCTTTGCTCTTCTACTTCAACACTCAGTACTGCTTCGATACGACGGTTGCGGGCATGACCTGCTTCCGTGTTGCTGGTATCTACCGGGCGGCTTTCACCATAACCAACAGCAGAGACGCGGTCTGAATCAATGCCATGTTCGTTGACCAGTTCGTTGCGTACAGCTCTTGCGCGACGCTCAGACAGGGCCTGGTTGTAGGCATCTGAACCACGATTGTCAGTATGGCCTTCTATGACCGCATTGGTGTTGCCGTAGGTTTCCATGAAATCGGCAAACTCCTCGATTTCTTCATCGTACTGCGGTTTCACATCGCTTTTGTCGTAGTCAAAGTTAACCAGTAGTTCGATGCTACGCTGGGTTGCTTCGAGAATAGGGCAGCCACGATTGTCCACGGCCAGGTTGGCCGGGGTATCGGGACAACTGTCGCGGGAGTCCACAACACTGTCACGGTCGCTGTCTATCTCACAACCGCGACGATCAACCTGCACACCGTTAGGGGTATTGCGACAGGCATCTGAAGAGTCAGCCACGCCATCGTTATCACTGTCCATGGTAGTAGAAGTCGTCATTTCAGCGCGGGCTGCTGTTGTCGCTGGACGGGCACCCCAGGCATAGGCAACACCAACAGTAACGAGTTTGTCCATTTCCTGTGTAGGACCGTCGTCCACAAACTTGAAGTCGCCCCTTAGCATGATGTTGTTGTCCATCACGCGTTTCAGGCCGACACCAAAATCCACAGCACTGTCGTTAAAGTCGGCAGGACCGCCAGTCTCACGGTTAATATCGATCTGGCCAAATCCCAGGCCGGCATAGGGCTGCCAGTCTCGCAATTTGTTGAAATGGTAGTTTACACCCAGGCGGAAATAATCCACGTCGGCATCATATGGCGCGCTTTGTACTTCGGAGTCGATAATGAAGTAGTCGGCATTGAGGGACCAGCGTCCAGACAATGGCATCTCCCCACCAAAAACCATGCCGGTAGAGTCATCCAGTCTGCGGTCGGATTCCGGAAAATAACCAGACAATCCTAAATATACGTTGGGGACATTCTCATAGTCCTGAGCCTGCACCGCTGTGCCAGCAAAAATCAAGGAAGAGGTCAGTACAACGTTACGTAACACATTAAGGGCTTTCATTATATTTCCTTCCAAATGAATGGGATTAGCCTTTTACCGGCGCGCATAATAGGCTTTTTGCGCCAGAATTCAAGATAATTCGGAGCTTACTCTAACGTGATTTGCAGACGATATCAGCCTTGCTGGGGGTTGGATTATTGACGGCCTTGATCTACAAAAAATTATTAGGCCAGATCATTGTTCTCCACATGTGGGAGGATGGAGAATCATCGAAGCCCAGCCCCTCCTCGGGTTGACGGAAATTACGGGCGATGATGTCATCAAAAAACTCAACGCTGACCTTTTCTTCCAGTTCATCAAAAAAGTACAGATCGTAAAGCGTAATTTTCCGGGATGTCATATACCACTCATGGCTCATGGCATACTGGGCATCACGCTTGATATAGGCAGGCGGTTCATAATCCTCGCCAAACAGTTGCAGGTATAAATCAGGGTATTCGTAATTGACGGCCGGGTCCGGTGTGTAACGCAGGGCCTGGTGATATTTCACGGCCCAGGCCACTTCCTCATCCACGTAGGGGGCAATCAACTGTGCACCCCAGTATCCATGGTCAGTCCGGATCAGGCAGGCATTTGTGATGTCATGGAGCAGGCAGGCCATAATGACCTTGTCATCTTCCTGGTTGTCATAAGCCCGTTTGGCCGCCTCGACCAGATGACGATAGGTAGACTCGTTCATGCGCAGGTTGAAAAAATCCTGCAATATTGGTTTTTCCGGCATACGGGGCAGGGCAGGATTGTCCCCCATCATCAGGACATGGTCTGCATCCACCCGGCCCAGCATTTCAGCACGCAGGTCTGGCAGATTTGTGCCGTAGGTGCCAACGGGCTGAGGGACAATCAGGCGTTCCCGTCCTTCCTGAGGCCAGGGTTTATGATCGCTCATGGTATAAATGTTCCCGGGGAATAAATGATGCCAGTCATTATATCCCGTTGACTCCTGCCTGAAATGACATGGAGCTTATTAATTTACAGCTGCCACTGTGAAGCGGCAGACATGAAGGCCAGCGTCTCCCCATCCTGGGCAGAATTGTCACCCGGCGGGTAGTAACTGAGTTTGACAATAACAGTTTCAGTATCGGGATCCACATAAATATACTGGCCCTGAAGCCCGATGGCAGCAAAGGCATTGCTGTCACCCATGGTCCACCACTGCAGGCCATAGCCTCCGCGACGTTCATCCTCCGGGCCATGGGGCCGGGTGGACTGGTCTATCCAGCCTTCATTCACTATCCGCTTTCCATTGGCGATTCCACCATTGAGCACCATCTGTCCGACACGGGCGTAGTCACGCAATGTGGCATTGAATCCTGCACCGCTGAATTCACGTCCCGTTCCGGGTGGGCCATCCATGATGTAGTAACCGTCAGCTTCAGCGCCAAGTGGTTCCCACAGGCATTGCTCGGTATAGGCGGACACACTCATGCCGGTACTGCGTTCAACCAGCCAGCCAAGGACCGCCGTGTCGATGGTCTTGTACTGGAAGACCTCGCCTGGCATATGGATCTGCGGCAGCGTCGTTGCCACATCAGCAAAGCGGCTGGTGTTTTTTACCAGGGAGTTGATGTGATTGCTGGCCGCTGTGCCCGGATT